>OJJJ01000229.1_pt1 | contig 34684 bp, 22 predicted proteins | sample 1596311 | NCBI WGS metagenome assembly OJJJ01 (sample SAMEA4350140, study PRJEB24818) | metagenome | biome: human; feature: gut; material: faeces | place: Denmark | collected 2013-09 | reverse complement strand
TAGCACCACTGGCTGCATCAGCGACTGTTTGATATTCCCAAGTCCAAGGGAATACGCTGTTGCCTTGGAACCAAGAACCTTCACCGAACCAAGTACCAGGTTTGAAGACTTCCCCATTCGTACCCAAAATTTTCTTGAAGGCTTCAACGAACCAGACAAGACCATAGAAAATACGAAGCGGAACACTCCACAAGACGTTACCGTAACGAGACGTGTGACCACGGGCTACTGTCCGGTCATCTTTGATGTGGAAGATTTCATGCATCAAGTATTGGAACATGTAGTAACCAGAACGAATATCAAAGAAGTATTTCAAGTTAACGATGTGTTTCATAATGATCGCTAAGAAACCGCTCAGGTGAATCTTATTGAATAAGTTCGCCACGCCCCATTTGGCACCGATGGAAACCATAAATCCTTGGTAGTTTCCTTTGAATTTATGTTTTTCGCCACCTTTGATGGCTGAAACGATATTCGTTGCTGCAGTGTGACCTGTTTGTTCAGCTGCTTGCACGATTTGTGGTGTTGGTGTGTTCGGGAATTCTTCGAAGTAAACCAAGTCACCAATAATATAGATGTTTTTGTCTTCGTAGCCTTTTGCTTCCATGTACTCATTGGCAACTAGACGGAAACCACGAGCGGTTTCTAAACCGAAATCAGCAGCATCGCTAGTTCCTTTGACGCCGGCAGTCCAGATCAATGTGTGGGTTGGGATCGTTGAACCATCTTTTAGTTTGATGTGGTCAGGTGCCACTTCAACGATTGGTGCATTCAAGACAAGATCAACATTGTTTTTCTTCAAGTAACGTTCTGCTTTGGCTGCATCGTTACGATCAAGCATGTTTAAGATCGTTGGCATTGCTTCAACGACTTTCAAGCTGATTTCACTTGGGTCCAATTTATAATCGGAAGCTAAACGATCTTTCCAATCGATCAGTTCACCGATCATTTCGATCCCAGTAAACCCAGAACCACAAACGACAAACGTCAACATTGCTTTACGTAATGCTGCATCTGGTTCGATCGCTGCTTTTGCGACAGTTTTTTCAATGTGTTCGCGAATGCGGACAGCATCGTCAAATGACCATAGAGTAAAGCCATTTTCTTTGACACCAGGTGTACCGAAGTCATTCGGTTCGCCACCCATCCCTAAGATCAAGTAGTCAAATGAATAGCTGCCTAATTTTGTTTGGACGGTTTTATTTTCTTTATCGATCCCAGTTACTGTATCGGTTACTAAACGAACATTTTTCTTGCGTGAGAACAAGCGCTGCAAGTCATATTGAATTGCGGTAGGTTCTACACGTCCTCCAGCGACTTCATGCAGTTCAGTCATCATCGTATGATAAGAGTGACGGTCGATCAATGTTATCTCAACATCATTGTCTTTTTTCAATTTCTTTGCCATGTACTTCGTAGCAGAAACGCCTGCATAACCGGCACCGACAACGACAATGTTTTTCTTTGCCATTGCAAATCTCTCCTTAATAAAAATAATCTATGATAATAATTACACAATCGTTCCTATTATATAGACAAATGGTTCATTTGTCTAACGATTCTGATGAAAAAAACGCATATTTCCTGAAATTCGTGAAAACTTGCGAAAATCAAAAAATAAGTCATTTTTTATTGAAAAAGCGGAAAGGAAGCGGTTGACATCTCGTAAATTTACTTTACAATGTTAGATGTATCACAAACTTTTTTGTGGGGAAAATAAACAAGTAAAAGGTGGATAATTATGAAAGCAAAGAAATTGATTGTAGGTATGGCGGTATTTTCATTCGCAGCATTATTGTTAGGGGGATGCGGAGCAGACGACAACAATACAGGTTCTTCGTCAACTAGTGAAAGTACATCACAAACTTCTGCAAGCGATTCTGCAACTACAGAAAGCTCAGAAGCAACCGTCGTTGCAGGCGAGCCAATGCAAGATGGTACGTATCGTTTAGAAGAAAAGAACTATAAAAACGACTACCGTGTCACATTTGAGATCACAGTCAAAGACGGCAAAATCGTTGAATCAAAATATGACAACGTCAATGCGGATGGCGAATCAAAAACAGAAAACACTGAATACAATGAAACAATGAAAGAAAAAGCAGGCATCAGCCCAGAAGAATTTATTCCTAAATTCAATGAAGAGTTAGTTGCCGCACAAAGCCCTTCTTCAATCGAAGTAGTTTCTGGCGCGACTCATTCCTTTGATTCCTTCCAAAACTATGCACAACAATTGATTCAAGCGGCGCAAGCAGGCAACACGGAAACCATTGAAATCGACAATGGTGCAGACTTGAAAGACGGAACCTATACATTAGAAGAAAAGAACTACTCAAACGGTTACCGCGTAGTCTTCTCAATGACTGTGGCTGATGGCAAAATCTCTGAATCAAACTACGACTACCTAAACGAAGCCGGCGAGTCGAAAAAAGATGATGCATCATACAACGAAAACATGGAAGCTAAATCTGGTACAAGTCCAGAAGAATTCATTCCAAACTTCAATGAAGCTTTTGTTTCTGCAGTCAATGCTGAAGATGGTTCTGTGGCAGACATGGATGTAGTTTCTGGTGCAACCCACAGCTTCCACAGCTTTGTTATCTATGCACAACAATTGTTGAATGCCGCTGAAAAAGGCGACCAAACAACAATCGAAGTGGATAACTTCGTTACTGAATAATCACAACTTTTTTGAATGAAGAGGACAGCATTCGCTTTGAGTGCTGTCTTTTTTTCGTGGGCAGCAAGGTCATAAAAGCAAGTTCGTGCAAAAGGAAGCAATCTGGTGGGAAGGTTTTTTTAAAAGAACTGTTTTTTACAAAGAAGAAAAAGTTCGATTAAGGATTCCTAAAATACGTTGCGGAATCACGGAATGCCCCTTTTCATTCTGCCAAAAAAAGGCTATTATATGAAGGTTGAAGACAATAGAAAAGAGGAAAATCATGAAAAAGAAAGTAACGTTTTTTCTGATGTTTGTTTTTTTAGGCACAATGTTGGCAGCCTGTGGCAGTGATCAGGAAGCAACGACGCTGCGCGAAGAACCATATTTTCAAGAAGAATTTTTATTAGGTACGTATACTCGGATTCGCATTTATGATGAAGGCAAAGAGGACGCTATGAAGCCTGCCTTTGACCGCATCAGAGAGTTAGGCGATAAAATCACCATCAACCAAGCAGGGTCAGAGATCGATGAAATCAATGCGCAAGCTGGCATCAAGCCAGTGAAGGTCTCAGATGATATCTATTATTTGTTGAAAGAAGCCTATGATTATAGTGTGAAATCAGAAGGCGGCTTTAATATGGCCATCGGTGCGATCACCCAATTATGGCGAATCGGCTTTGATGATGCCCGCAAGCCAGAGCAATCTGAGATCGATGAAGCGTTGAAACATATCAATTATGAACAAGTCGAGTTTAACGACGAAGACCACACGGTGTATTTAAAAGATAAGGACATGATCCTTGACCTTGGGGCGATCGCCAAAGGCTACATCACGGATGAAGTCGTCAAAGTGCTGAAGGACAATGGCGTGACTTCCGCGATCGTCGATTTGGGCGGGAATGTCTATGTGTTAGGTCATAGCAACCGCGGTGCAGATGAGCCATGGAATGTCGGAATCCAAGATCCAAACAAATCTCGCGGCTCGATTATCGGCAGTATCAAAGAAACCAATAAAACAGTAGTTACTTCAGGGATCTACGAACGCTACTTAGAAGTAGACGGCAAAACGTATCACCATATTTTTGATTCTGAGACTGGCTATCCTTACGACAGCGATGTGGCAAGTGTAACTGTCATCACCGACAAATCCATCGATGGCGATGGGTTAACTACGGTGGCATTTGATAAAGGGGTCAAGGAAGGCTTAGCCTATATCGAACAGCATACCGAAAAGGGTACCGATGCGATCTTTATCACAAAAGAAGACAAAGTGTATGTAACCGACGGTATCAAAGATACCTTTGAACTTTCAGAGGAATCAGGCTACACGATGGGTGATCGTGCGGATTTAGAATAGGAGGAGTGAAAGATGTCTCTTTCAGTGTTTTTAGAAGTGGTGGAGATCCGCACCAAGGTGGCGAGTGTCTTCCCCTTCATTATGGGTGTGTTGTTCTCGTTGGTGTATTTTCATGAATTTCATCCGTTGAATACTGTAATTTTTTTTCTGGGGATGCTGCTGTTTGATTTGACGACGACGTCCATCAACAATTATATGGATTTCAAAAAAGCCAAATCAGAGACCTACAAATACCAGCACAATGTGATCGGGCGCGAAAACATCTCAGAAGCTACTGTTCGCAATCTGATTTTTGCAATGTTGGCAGGAACCTTACTGATCGGTCTTTACTTGACCTTTGTTACCGGCTGGCTGCTGCTAGTGATGGGGTTGGTGGTTTGTTTTATCGGAGTCTTTTATACCTTTGGCCCCATTCCGTTATCGCGGATGCCTTTAGGCGAGGTATTCAGCGGTGTAACGATGGGATTAGGGATTTTTGCCATCACGATCTATATCAATACCATTGATCAAAAAGTGTTTTATCTGGCACTGGATTTTGCGAACGGAACCTTTGGCTTAGTGGGGAACCTCTGGGCCGTGTGCGCCATCGTGTTGGCATCCTTGCCGTTGATTTTCACGATTGCTGACATCATGTTAGCCAATAACTTACGGGATCTGGAAGCCGATATCGAAAACCATCGCTACACGCTGGTGTACTACATCGGTCGCGAAGCGGGTATCCGTCTGTTTCAAGGCATGATGTTGGCGTCTTATGCCGCTATTTTATTGGGCCTCTTGTTTGGACTCTTTCAATGGCCGATTTTGCTCGTGTTTCTGACACTGCCAAAAATCCGCCAAAACTTGAAGGAGCATCAAGCCAGCCTGCCGCACCCACGTAGCTTCGGCTATTCGATTAAGAACATGATTTTATTCAACAGCAGCTATGCCTTAGGCTTGATTTTGTGCCTGCTGTGGCAATTGCTGTAAAAGAAAAGATCGACCCGCTCTTGAAAGAGCAGGTCGATCTTTTTTATGTGGGGAATGAAAGAGCGCATAAAAACTGTAGAAAAGACATGATAAAAGAACGAGCATCCTACTTATTATGAAAAGATGAGGTTCGCTTTCTCTGCGATCCTGATTGCAACAGTAAAGTTTTGGTGACAGTGGCTAAACCCGATAGAAAGGGGAGCTGCCTAGGTTGTTCTTTTGTATGACCCCTCGGAATAAGCAGGTCTGTTTATGGAGCATTTATGCTTGACTGATTCCTTACGAAAGCAGCGAATCAGCAAGCGGATTTGCGACTTTTTGCAGCATCAATACCGTTCCAAACTGATTTCTCCAGAAGAAAGCACCTTGCGCTCCGTTGCTGTTTCCACCACCAATTCACCGGTGTTAGTAATGTCTTTGGCGATCCCTTCATAGGTCACACCTTGTTGTGTAAACTGAACGGTGCGGCCCAAAACGAAGGATTTCTGCCGATAGCGGGCCATATAATCCATGTCAGGCAGCTTTGCCAATAATTGGAAGAACCGACGCCAAATTTCTTGGATCAAGGTTGCCCGAGAAAAGGTTGGATACTCTTCAGCAGGAAAGAGTGAGGTCGCTTTTTCCCGAATCTCTGCTGGAAACTGCTGTTGCGGAATCGAAAAACTGATGCCGATACCGATTACAACCGAGGTAATGCGGCCTGTTTCAAAGTCACTGGTTGCTTCAGACAAAATACCGCAGATTTTTTTTCCATCTAAGTACAGATCGTTGACCCACTTTATGGCCGTTTCCTTCATTAGAAGGGCATCGATGGCTTCAGCGACTGCCACCGCCGCCAAAACGGTATATTGGGGCAATTCTTGAAACGCTTGGTTGGGTTTTAAGAGCAAGCTCATGTAGATCCCTTGTTTTTTCGGTGAGAAAAACGGTCGTTCGAAGCGGCCATGACCGCCTGTTTGCGTTTCGGTCAAAAAAAGGGCGGGGGTTGCCAGTCCACTGTCCAAAGCGGCGATCTTGGCTTCTTTCATGGTGGACTCAACAGCATCCTTGATTTGAATCGTGGGGATCATCGGCAAGGCGGCTGCAAGTGCTGCTTGATCGTAGCGGTCAGCGGAGACAAAGCGATAGCCGTTGGCCAAGTGTTCGAAATGATAGCCTTCTTTCTCAAGTTCTTTAATGGCTTTCCAGACTGCTGTACGAGAGATCGACAAGGCTTGGGCTAGTTTTTCTCCGGACAGTACAGTATCTTCTTTTTGTAATAAGGTCAGTATTTTTTCTTTTGTCGTCATAAGGATATCCTTCCTAATGTTTCACGTGTAACGTTTTCGTTAGCATAGCAAGAAATCGGCAAAAAGCAAAGTAGTTTCTTACGAAAAACAGTCCTCACCAGCCTTGTTTTTTTCTTTAGAAAATCTTAGGAAATGGGTGCGTCAGAAAAGCATTGTAACTTCCAATGAAAGCTTGACAGAAAAGTGCTTCATCTGTATAATAAGGAGTTGCAAAAACTATCTGAACGAAAAAAGCAGAAACGAAATATTGTCCGTTTCGGCTTAGGAATAAGGAAACAAAAGTAGAAAATGCCCAATGCATCCGTTCTATTTTTGGTTTTTTTTTGCCTAAAAGCCGCAAAAAATGCTTTCTGTAACCTATATTTAATATTTGTTACAGTTTTGTAAATAATCGGATAGCCTTTTTGAAAGACTTTATGAAGAGGTGAAGAGCTTGGCTGGACACGTAGTAAAATACGGAAAGCATCGCGAACGTAGAAGTTTCGCACGGATCAGTGAAGTATTAGAATTACCGAATTTGATTGAAATTCAAACCGACTCTTACCAATGGTTCCTAGATGAGGGCCTAAGAGAAATGTTTGAAGATATTTTGCCAATCGAAGGATTCAACGGTAACTTGTCCCTAGAATTTGTGGATTATGAATTGAAAGAACCAAAGTATACAGTAGAAGAAGCCCGTGCCCATGATGCAAACTATTCGGCACCATTACATGTTACTTTGCGTTTGACGAACCGTGAAACTGGGGAAATCAAATCCCAAGAAGTATTCTTTGGTGATTTCCCATTAATGACTGAACAAGGAACCTTTATCATCAACGGGGCAGAACGGGTTATCGTTTCTCAGTTGGTCCGCTCTCCAGGTGTATATTTCCATGGCAAAGTCGATAAAAACGGCAAAGAAGGCTTTGGTTCAACTGTTATCCCTAACCGCGGTGCGTGGTTAGAAATGGAAACTGATGCCAAAGATATCTCTTACGTACGGATTGACCGTACCCGTAAAATTCCTTTGACGGTCTTAGTCCGTGCCCTAGGGTTTGGTTCTGATGACACGATCTTTGAAATTTTCGGCGACAGTGAATCATTGCGCAACACGATCGAAAAAGACTTGCATAAAAACGTAAGCGATTCTCGTACCGAAGAAGGATTGAAAGATGTTTACGAACGTCTTCGTCCAGGCGAGCCAAAAACAGCAGACAGCTCACGTAGCTTGCTGAACGCACGTTTCTTCGATCCAAAACGTTACGACTTAGCAAATGTTGGTCGTTACAAAGTAAACAAAAAATTAGACTTGAAAACACGTCTATTGAACTTGACCTTAGCAGAAACCTTGGTTGACCCTGAAACAGGCGAGATCATTGTTGAAAAAGGCACTGTTTTGACTCACCAAGTCATGGAAACATTAGGCGCATTTATCGATAATGGCCTAAACAGTGTAACGTACTATCCATCAGAAGATGGGGTCGTGACCGAACCAATGACGGTCCAAGTCATCAAAGTCTTTTCACCAAAAGATCCAGAACAAGAAGTCAACGTGATCGGTAATGGCTATCCAGATACTGCCACACGTACCGTTCGTCCAGCAGACATCATTGCTTCAATGAGCTACTTCTTCAACTTGATGGAAGGCATCGGCAATGTCGATGACATCGACCACTTAGGAAACCGTCGGATTCGTTCTGTTGGTGAATTATTGCAAAACCAATTCCGGATCGGGCTTGCTCGGATGGAACGTGTCGTGCGTGAACGGATGTCGATCCAAGACACTGAAACCTTGACACCGCAACAATTGATCAACATTCGTCCGGTTGTCGCAAGTATCAAAGAATTCTTTGGTTCTTCTCAGTTGTCACAGTTCATGGACCAAACAAACCCACTGGGTGAGTTGACCCATAAACGTCGTCTATCTGCCTTAGGACCTGGTGGTTTGACACGTGACCGTGCCGGCTATGAAGTCCGAGACGTTCACTATTCCCACTATGGCCGTATGTGTCCGATCGAAACGCCTGAGGGACCAAACATCGGGTTGATCAACAGCTTGGCCTCTTATGCCAAAGTCAACAAGTATGGCTTCATTGAAACACCATACCGTCGAGTTGACCGCGAAACAGGCCGTGTTACTGATAAGATCGATTACTTGACTGCCGATACCGAAGACCACTACGTTGTGGCCCAAGCAAACAGCTTGTTAAATGAAGACGGCTCTTTCGTAAACGACGTTGTTATGGCGCGTGCTACTTCTGAAAACTTGGAAGTATCGATCGATAAAGTCGACTACATGGACGTATCACCAAAACAAGTAGTCGCAGTCGCAACCGCATGTATCCCTTTCTTGGAAAACGATGACTCCAACCGTGCCTTGATGGGTGCCAACATGCAGCGGCAAGCAGTACCATTGATCAATCCGAAAGCACCTTGGGTTGGTACTGGTATGGAATACAAATCAGCACATGACTCAGGAGCTGCTTTGTTATGTAAACATGATGGGATCGTAGAATACGTGGATGCAGCCGAAGTGCGCGTTCGTCGTGACAACGGCGCATTGGACGTTTATTCTGTTACCAAATTCCGTCGTTCAAACTCAGGAACCAGCTACAACCAACGTCCATTAGTGGCACTTGGTGAAAAAGTGGAAAAAGGCGACATCTTAGCAGATGGCCCATCTATGGAACAAGGCGAAATGGCACTAGGACAAAACGTCTTAGTCGCATTCATGACTTGGGAAGGGTACAACTATGAAGATGCCATCATCATGAGCCGTCGTTTGGTGAAAGATGATGTTTACACTTCTGTCCATATTGAAGAATATGAATCAGAAGCCCGCGACACAAAATTAGGACCTGAAGAAATCACTCGCGAAATCCCGAACGTTGGGGAAGACGCTTTGAAAGACCTAGACGAAATGGGGATTATCCGCATTGGTGCGGAAGTCAAAGATGGCGATCTGCTTGTTGGGAAAGTCACGCCAAAAGGGGTAACGGAACTTTCAGCAGAAGAGCGTTTATTGCACGCAATCTTTGGTGAAAAAGCCCGCGAAGTGCGTGACACTTCTCTACGCGTGCCTCACGGCGGCGGCGGAATCGTCCACGATGTCAAAATCTTTACCCGCGAAGCTGGCGATGAATTGTCACCAGGTGTGAACATGCTCGTTCGCGTTTATATCGTTCAAAAACGGAAAATCCATGAAGGGGATAAAATGGCCGGACGTCACGGAAACAAAGGGGTCGTTTCTCGCATTATGCCAGAAGAAGACATGCCTTTCTTACCAGATGGCACACCAGTCGATATCATGCTGAACCCATTAGGGGTACCTTCTCGGATGAACATTGGACAAGTATTAGAATTACACTTAGGAATGGCTGCGCGTCAATTAGGCATTCACGTGGCAACACCAGTCTTTGATGGAGCCAGCGATGAAGATGTTTGGGCAACCGTTGCTGAAGCAGGAATGGCCAGCGATGCCAAAACAGTGCTTTACGACGGACGTACCGGCGAACCATTTGATGGCCGCATCTCCGTTGGTGTCATGTACATGATCAAATTGGCCCACATGGTCGATGATAAATTGCATGCCCGTTCCATTGGACCTTACTCATTGGTTACTCAACAACCATTGGGAGGAAAAGCCCAATTTGGTGGACAACGTTTCGGAGAGATGGAAGTTTGGGCACTGGAAGCATACGGTGCTGCTTACACCTTGCAAGAAATCTTGACCTACAAATCAGATGACGTGGTTGGTCGTGTGAAAACATACGAAGCGATCGTCAAAGGGGAACCAATTCCAAAACCAGGTGTACCAGAATCATTCCGCGTATTAGTAAAAGAATTGCAATCACTGGGTCTAGACATGCGTGTCCTAGATATCGATGATGCAGAGATCGAACTACGTGATATGGATGATGACGATGATGATTTGATCACCGTTGATGCCTTAACAAAATTTGCGGAGCAACAAACAGCCCGCGAATTAGAACAAAAAGCACAAACAGAAGCTAAAAATGCCGCCGACGCGTTGAACCAACAAATCGAGACAGCAGAAGATCGCTTGCAATAATAGACGGCCCTCGCTATTTCCGCCACTAGCGGAAATAGCCCCCGTTCTATCGGATATGTCCATGAAATGAAATGGAGGGAACCTTTTTTGATCGATGTAAATAAATTCGAAAGTATGCAAATCGGTTTGGCTTCTCCTGAAAAAATCAGAAGCTGGTCTTATGGTGAAGTAAAAAAACCAGAAACCATTAACTACCGTACGTTAAAACCTGAACGCGAAGGGTTGTTTGACGAGCGTATTTTCGGTCCAACCAAAGACTGGGAATGTGCTTGCGGCAAATACAAACGGATCCGCTATAAAGGCATCGTTTGTGACCGTTGCGGCGTGGAAGTAACACGTTCAAAAGTGCGTCGTGAACGCATGGGACACATTGAACTAGCAGCACCAGTATCACACATTTGGTACTTCAAAGGCATTCCTTCACGGATGGGTCTTGTCTTAGACATGAGCCCACGTGCATTGGAAGAAATCATCTACTTTGCTTCTTACGTAGTGATTGAACCAGGAAACACCAGCCTTGAGAAAAAACAACTATTGACTGAACGGGAATACCGTGAAAAACGTGACCAATACGGTCAAGAATTTTCAGCAGCGATGGGTGCCGAAGCCATCAAACAATTATTAGATGGCGTTGATCTTGAAGGCGAAGTTGCTGAATTAAAAGAAGAATTGAAAAACGCGACTGGTCAAAAACGGACCCGTGCGATCCGCCGTTTGGACATCTTAGAAGCATTCCGTGCTTCAGGAAACAAACCAAGCTGGATGGTCATGGACGTTATCCCAGTTATCCCGCCTGATTTGCGTCCAATGGTGCAATTAGAAGGTGGACGTTTTGCCACAAGTGACTTGAACGACTTGTATCGTCGTGTAATCAACCGTAACAACCGTTTGAAACGCTTGTTAGACTTGAATGCACCAAACATCATCGTTCAAAATGAAAAACGGATGCTGCAAGAAGCAGTCGATGCCTTGATCGATAACGGTCGTCGCGGCCGTCCAGTTGCAGGGCCAGGGAACCGCCCATTGAAATCTCTTTCTCACATGTTGAAAGGGAAACAAGGTCGTTTCCGTCAAAACTTGCTAGGAAAACGGGTCGACTACTCAGGTCGTTCAGTTATCGTCGTTGGTCCATTCCTTAAAATGTACCAATGTGGTCTGCCAAAAGAAATGGCGATCGAATTATTCAAACCATTCGTGATGCGGGAACTTGTTTCTCGTGAAATCGCGTCAAACATCAAAAATGCCAAACGCAAAATCGAACGTCAAGAAGACGAAGTTTGGGATGTCTTAGAAGATGTTATCAGAGAACATCCAGTGCTATTGAACCGGGCACCTACGCTTCACAGATTAGGTATCCAAGCATTTGAACCAGTCTTAGTTGAAGGCCGTGCCATTCGTTTGCACCCACTTGTTTGTGAAGCCTACAATGCCGATTTCGATGGAGACCAAATGGCCGTTCACGTACCATTGAACGAAGAAGCGCAAGCAGAAGCACGTATGCTGATGTTAGCAGCCCAAAACATTTTGAATCCAAAAGACGGAAAACCAGTTGTAACACCATCTCAGGATATGGTCCTAGGGAACTACTACTTGACGATGGAAGAAGAAGGCCGCGAAGGGGAAGGCATGATCTTCCGTGACATGGACGAAGCAGTTACGGCATGGCGCAATGGCTACGTGCATTTACACACACGGATCGCCATCAATCCAAACACTTTAGGGGACAAACCATTCACGTCTGAGCAAAAACAACGCTTGATGGTAACAACGGTAGGTAAAGTGATCTTCAACTCGATCATGCCACCAGAATTCCCATTCTTGAACGAACCGACTGACTACAACTTGACGGTTCAAACACCAGACAAGTACTTTATTGAAGCTGGTACAGATGTGCCTGCCTTCATCAAAGAACAAGAGCTTGTTGGCCCATTCAAGAAGAAAAACTTAGGAAATATCATTTCAGAAGTCTTCAAACGTTTCCGCATCACTGAAACGTCACGCATGCTTGACCGCATGAAAGACTTAGGATACAGCCATTCAACAATGGCGGGTATCACCGTTGGTATCGCTGATATCATGAACTTGCACGAAAAACATGAAATCATCGACAATGCCCACAAACAAGTAGAAACGATCACGAAACAATTCCGTCGTGGGTTAATTACCGATGACGAGCGTTATGAACGAGTTATTGGTGTTTGGAATGCAGCCAAAGATGAAATCCAGTTAAAACTGATGGAATCATTGGAAGCGAAAAACCCAATCTTCATGATGTCTGATTCCGGTGCCCGTGGTAACATCTCCAACTTTACTCAGCTTGCTGGGATGCGTGGATTGATGGCCGCGCCTAACGGACGAATCATGGAGTTGCCGATCATCTCAAACTTCCGTGAAGGTCTGTCTGTCTTAGAAATGTTTATCTCGACCCATGGTGCCCGTAAAGGGATGACCGATACCGCCTTGAAAACAGCCGATTCCGGTTACTTGACACGTCGTCTCGTTGACGTTGCCCAAGATGTCATCATCCGTGAAGACGATTGTGGTACTGACCGTGGTTTAGACATTCAAGCAATTCGCGAAGGAAACGAAATCATCGAATCCTTAGAAGAACGTTTGATTGGACGTTACACACGTAAATCAGTGATCCATCCTGAAACTGGCGAAGTCCTTCTAGGGGTCAATGAATTGATCACTGAAGATTTAGCTAAAGCCATCGTGGACGCTGGCATCGAAACAGTATCCATTCGCTCTGTCTTCACATGTAACACCAAACATGGTGTATGTAAACATTGTTATGGTCGCAACTTAGCCACTGGTTCTGAAGTTGAAGTTGGGGAAGCAGTCGGTACCATCGCTGCCCAATCAATCGGTGAACCTGGTACTCAGTTGACCATGCGTACCTTCCATACCGGCGGGGTTGCCGGAGACGATATCACGCAAGGTCTCCCTCGTGTCCAAGAAATCTTTGAAGCCCGTAATCCGAAAGGACAAGCGGTCATTACCGAAGTTACCGGAGAAGTCATCGATATCTCAGAAGACCCTTCAACTCGGACCAAAGAAGTGACCATCAAAGGGGAAACCGATACGCGTACGTATACCGTTCCTTATACTGCCCGGATGAAAGTAGCAGAAGGCGACTTTATCCATCGTGGTGCGCCATTGACGGAAGGATCGATCGATCCAAAACAACTGTTACAAGTTCGCGATGTCTTGTCGGTTGAAAACTACCTATTACGGGAAGTTCAACGCGTTTACCGTATGCAAGGGGTAGAAATCGGCGACAAACATATCGAAGTAATGGTTCGTCAAATGCTGCGTAAAGTCCGCGTCATGGATCCAGGTGATTCAGGCATCTTGCCAGGAACATTGTTGGATATCGCCGACTTCAAAGACCGCAACTACGACACATTGGTAGCCGGCGGCGTTCCTGCAACTAGCCGTCCAGTCCTATTAGGGATCACGAAAGCATCCTTGGAAACCAACAGCTTCTTGTCTGCTGCGTCCTTCCAAGAAACCACTCGTGTGTTGACCGATGCAGCGATCCGCGGCAAGAAAGATCCACTTCTTGGATTGAAAGAAAATGTTATCATCGGTAAGATCATCCCAGCTGGTACTGGTATGCCTCGTTACCGTGAAATGGAACCAAAAGAAGTAACAGTTGCCAGCGAAAATGTCTACAGCATCTCAGACATCGAAGCACAAATGGCTGCTGAAGACGCATTGAACAGCCAAAACTAATCAATGCCCAGCACCTGATTGACTCAGTGTGACGGAAAAGCTTGTCATTCTTCGGAATGGCAAGCTTTTTTTGTTTAGCAAAAGGAGATGTCACGAAAAAGAATGCGTCCTTCTTTCATCCTAGAAAAAGGGCATTTGGAACAATGAATGAAAGCGTTATTTTTGAAATGTCCAAATCAGTGGACATCGATTAAGAAATACTCGAGCCAAAGAGGGCTATAGTAAAGATACGGAGGGAGACAGTATGAAGCTGAGCAAGAGAGAAACACGTTTGATTGAGCAGTTTATGATACAGGGGATGAATTTGACCGCTAATGAACTAGCCACAGCTGCTAAGGTTTCAACAAAAACCATTTATCGGACGATCAAGCGGATCAATGAGGCTGCTGGTTCAGAAATCATTCGGTCTGAAATCGGCAAAGGATTTTGTTTGGACTATGAAGCGTATCTAAGAGGCACGATTGAAAATCAAGAAACGGATCAATATGATGAGCCGCTTGAGCGGCGTCATGCGATTGCACTGCATGTATTGTTTAAATCACCAAAGCGTTTAATGATCAAAGAGTTGTTCGCCCCTTACTATTTGAGTGAAGCAGTGATAAGTAGTGATATCAATCGACTTGCGGAATATTTTCAGTACTTTGAACTCCAGTTGATCCGATCCGATAAGAGAATTGCAGTGATTGGTACCGAAAAAAATATCCGTCGCTGTGTCAACGATCTCTTTACGAAGACCCATGTGTGGAATGAAGAAATGGTCACGCAAAAGTATCCCATCAATGCCTTTGATATCAACTTTATTACCTCCATTCTTGAATTTATTGAGCGAAAACTCGCGAACAGTATTGCGTATCCTTACAATATGAATATTTTCTCGCATCTGTATATTCTGATTTTACGAATGAGAGAAGGAGAAATTGACCGCGAAGAATTTATTGAGGGCTTAGATGAGGAAGAACAGCATTTGATTGACCAGCACCAAGAGTTTTATCAAATTGCCCAACAAGTGATTGAAAAAATCAATGCCTATCTCGTGACGGAGCTGCCAGAAAGTGAGGTATTTTATCTCTACCAGTATTTAGTGTCTTCCAGAGTGGAAAACAAACCCTTGGCAATGACCAATCTGACAAAAGAAGCCAGCGAAATCACGGAGTTTTTTACTAAGCAGATGGAAAAAGCACTGGGTATTCAATTGAACCAGCAAACAGACAAGACCGATCTACTTTGCCATATTCAGCCGATGCTCTATCGGCTAAAGAATAAAATTATCGTGAAAAATGGCCTGTTAAGTGACATCCAACTGGAGTACCCAAGGATTTTTGAGCAAGTGGCACAAGTCAGCAAGGAAGTGGAGCAAACCTATGGAACGAATCCCATATCGGAAGACGAGATTGGTTTCTTGGTGCTGTATTTTGTGAAATTTAAAGTCATTCGTCGGCGCAGACAGCGAGTCTTAATTATGTGCAGCAGCGGCGTAGGGACTTCTGAACTGCTGAAAGTCAAAGTCCAACGGGCATTTCCAGAGTTGGATATCGTGGATGTGCTTTCCGCTCGTATGTACCGAAAGCATGCGCAAGACTATCAGGATATCGAACTGATCTTAACCACCATTAATTTGCCAGTAGAAACGAAGGTGCCGACGATTTTAGTCAATTCGGTTTTTACCAAACAGGATGAAAAGCGAGTCAAACAACTATTAGGAGAGATGTAAAGATGAAAAACGAAAGCCAAACGATCCAAGCGTTCAGCATCGCAGATGTAATCAATCCCAATCTTATCAAGATGGAAATGGAAGCGAATTCAAAAGAAGAAGCGATCACTGAACTGTCTGAACTTTTATATGAAAACCAGATAATTACCGATTTAGCAGGGTTCACCCAAGATGTCTTTGCCCGAGAAGCAGAAGGAATGACCGGTATCGGACATGGCTTAGCAATCCCACATGGAAAGTCAGACTGTGTGAAAAAAACCTCTTTAGTGATCGGAAAAACCAAGCGTCCGCTTGAATGGGAGTCAATCGATGAAGCGCCCGTTCAAGTAATTATCTTGTTTGCAGTCAAAAATACCGATGCCAATACGATGCATATCAAGCTGCTGCAAAAGGTAGCGATGCTACTAGCGGATGAATCGTTTATTGATCGTCTCGTTGCGTCAGGGACCAAGGATCAAATGATGGCCTTGCTTGCAAAAGATCCAATGGCAGAAAACTAAGAAAGGGGGAGAAGAGATGAAAATCGTTGGTGTAGCTGCTTGTACTTCAGGAATCGCTCATACGTATATCGCTAAGCAAAAAATCGAAACAGCTGCGAAAGAACTTGGTCATGAAGTCCATATCGAAACCCAAGGAACCATCGGGACGGAAAGTGAATTGACGGAAGCCGCTATTCAAGCAGCCGATGTTGTCATTATTGCGGCAGATATCAAAATCGGCGGCAGAGACCGCTTTGAAGGCAAGCGAATAGTAGAAATTCCAACTAGTATGGTGATCAAAGCGCCTAAGCGTTTGCTTGAAACAATTGAAGAAAAATTAAATCAGGGATGAATCAATAAATGTTCTGACAATTCAAATTTAAAGGGGGATGAAACAAATGATGAAACAGCTGCAGTTGAAAAAACATGCCTTAACCGCCATCTCGTATATGCTGCCGGTCGTTGTAACAGCCGGACTTTTGATCGCTATCGGCAATCTTGCCAACGGCACGGTCATTGAAAATTACGATGCTGCCTATACGATCCCGGATGCACTGGTTTCGTTGGGCGTTTTAGGGATGGGGCTACTGGCGCCAGTGATCGCTGCCGCGATCGCCTATTCCATTGCTGATCGTCCAGGAATCGCTCCGGGTCTTTTTATGGGACTGATTGCCAATGCGATTGGCGCAGGCTTTCTAGGGGGAATGTTAGGAGGCTATCTCGCAGGTTATCTGGTCTTATTCTTAGTAAAAAACCTTAAAGTACCACGTTGGGCACAAGGTCTGATGCCAATGATGATCGTACCGGTCTTGTCGACACTGATCGTCGGTGCTTTGATGTTCTTCGTCATCGGTGTACCGATCGTGTGGGCTACGGAGGCGTTGACTACCTTCTTAACGAATCTGCAAGGCTCGGGGAATTTCTTATTTGGCGCGATTGTCGGTGGCATGGCTGCCTTTGATTTTGGCGGACCCGTCAACAAAGTCGCCTCGCTATTTGCTGATGGGCTATTACTGGAAGGCATTCAAGAACCCGAAGCCGTGAAAATTTTAGCCTCAATGGTGCCGCCCTTTGGTGTTACGATCTCTTGGGTCCTCTCTCGTCTCTTACGCCGGCCCAAATATTCTACGGAAGAAGAAGACAACATCAAGATCGCTTTTCCAATGGGCCTTTGTATGATTACAGAAGGAGTGATCCCGATCGCTGCCGTCGATCCGTTTCGCGTCATTTTTTCTTGTACGGTCGGAGCAGCCGTCGGCGGTGGTCTAAGCATGGTTTGGGGCGTCGGTTCACCAGTGCCATCTGGTGGGGTCTTCATCATTCCTGCCATGACGGATCCACTGAAATTTACCATCGCACTCCTGATTGGTTCTGCCATCACCGGTGTTTTGCTGTTTGCATTGAAAAAGGCGCCCGTGGAAACGCCGATCATGGAAGAGGAAGAAGACATTGACTTTTCGTCGATTGAAATTTCCTAAAAAAAGGAGCGAAGAAAATGTATGTATCAATGAAAGAGATGCTGCAAAAAGCCAATCGAGAAAACTATGCCGTTATGGCGATCAATTGTTTTAACCTGGAAACCGCTAAAGCTGTAATCGATGCCGCGGCAGAATCACATGCACCCATTATAGTCGACTTGCTCCAAGACCATTTAAAGGCCCATCTGGATTATCGCTACTTAACCCAGCCGATCGTTCGAATGGCGGAAAATGTCAATGTGGAGGTTGCCATCAATCTGGATCATGGACAGGATATCGCCTTCGTCAAACAATGTCTCCACGAAGGGTTCTCAAGCGTTATGATGGATGCCTCTATGCATCCTTTAGAAAAAAACATCGCCATCACCAAAGAGATCGTGCAATTTGCGCAAGCCTATAATGCCAGTGTCGAAGCAGAAGTTGGGGACATGGGAGCAGTGGCTGGGGATCAGTATACCAGCGATGGGATGTATACCGATCCAGAGGAAGCCATCCATTTTATTCGAGCAACCGGGGTCGACTGTCTCGCTCTTTCTTACGGCTCCAGTCATGGGGATTATCCAGAAGGGTACCGCCCGACATTTCGCTTTGATATCGTTCAAACCATCAAAGAAGCCACTGACCTGCCGCTGGTTTTACATGGTGGCTCGGGAGCCGGCAGAGAAAATATCTTGCGTTCCGTGGCACTAGGAATCAATAAAATCAATGTAGGGGCTGATTTTATGAAAGCCCAAAGAAATGCCCTACACCAACAGCTGGATGCTTGTCCCGAGAGCGATTATCCGACCCTGATCCACCAAACCATCGAAGCAGGAAAAGCAGTCGTTAAAGAGTATATCGAATTATCTGGATCAAAAAACAAATCACTTTAAAAAAGAATGGAGCACACTTATATGTTGATCAATATGAAACAATTACTGACCGTTGCCAAAGAAAATCAATTTGCTGTTGGTGCCTTTAATGTCGCAGACAGTAACTTCTTACGCGTCGTTATCGAAGCAGCGGAAGAAAACGATGCACCAGCCATCATTGCGGTCCACCCAACAGAATTGGCCTTTACAAAGGATGAATTTTTCCACTATGCAGTTTCCAGAGCGAAAAACAGTTCTGTGCCGATCGTGATCCATATGGATCATGGCGACAGTCTAGCGAGTATTATGCGGGCGATCCATTGCGGGTTCAGCTCAGTGATGATCGATGGGTCGTTGCTGCCTTTTGAAGAAAATATTGCTCTGACAAAACAGATTACCGAGATTTGCCATCCGATTGGGGTATCTGTCGAAGGCGAGCTGGGGACGATCGGCAATACGGGAACCTCCGTGGAAGGGGGCGTCTCCGAAGTGATTTATACTCGTCCAGAAGATGCACAAGAATTCATTGAGAAGACAGGCATTGATACACTAGCAGTTGCGATTGGAACTGCCCATGGTATTTATCCGAAAGATATCAAACCGGAATTAAAAATGGATGTCTTGCAAGAAATCAAAGATCGTGTCGATATCCCATTGGTGTTGCATGGTGGATCGGCCAATCCCGATGAAGAAATCGCTCAGGCTGTGGCAATCGGTATCCAAAAAGTAAATATCTCCTCTGACTATAAATACGCCTTTTACAAAAAATGCCGTCAAATTTTAGCTGAAACAGAATTATGGGATCCAAATGCTATTTACCCAGAATGCATTGAGGCAGCCAAAGCAGTGGTTACGCAAAAAATGACCCTCTTCAATGCAATTGGGAAAGCAGCTCTGTATCGCCAGCAAAACGTCCAGCCATGGCGTAGTGAACAAAATTAAACAGTAAATAAATAACAAAAAAACCCTCAAAAATCGCTAAATTGCGGCTTTTCGAGGTTTTTTTTTATTGCGCATTCTTTTCTTGCAGCATCCGAATCCCCTTTTCCTGAATCTGCTGAGCGATAAACGCCAAATCATTCGAAGTCAGGTTGATGTCTGCATAATGAAACACATTTTTTCTGCAGGAGGGGGTCAAATTGCCGATGATCAGATCATAAGTCTCGTCCAGTTTGGTCAGAGAAAACGAGTCCAGAGGATTTAAAATCGTGATTGTTAGCTGATAAGGAATAAACTGTTGGATTTTCGTCTGGATAAATTCCGTATGGTAACTATTTGTATCATAAAACAAAGCTAAGCGAAAGTCAGCGTGGGCATCGATGATTTCTTTGGCGAAATTTGGAAAAGAGGTATGGAAAATATAAATTAGGTAATTGATTGTACTTGGTCGAATGATTGGCAAATTTGAATGGGTCAAAACCTGAACGATGTCTTGATTGACTGTCTGTTGGACCAAATCACAGTTATTGACAAAACGAGCAAAGCGATCATCCAAGATGCAGTAAGGAACCTGCAAGTTGATTCCAAGAAAATAGGAAAAGACGACGGCATCCAACTTCTCTTCAAAATTGGCTTCATGATAGTTGTATTTTTTAAATATACGCTTGGTCATTTGATAAAACTCTTGTTTGGTCTCGCGAAATACAGCGGGGTCTTGACCGATATGGGTTGTGATATAGCCGACCATTTTCTCGACGTAAGCACGACTGTAGCCAGTAAATTCGCTTAAATCGATTTTTTCTAAGAAATATTCGATGTGGTTCCCATTGAGATTGGAAGCGTATAAGCGATCGCGCTTCGTGTTGATATAGATTACAAAGGCAATTTTTTTGATGTCGGAAAAATAAAGTTTTAAGGGTGTCGCAGCAGCCATGATACGGGCGATCTTCAAGAAATCCTGCTCTTGGTTAATGTTGGCATCCACAAATTCATACTGGTACTTCTCTAAGAAGAAAATCAGAAAAAATTGGCGAATATTGTTTTCATTTCCTTTTAACTGGATGGGTTTGGTTGCGATGAAGAAATCATACGGTGCCAGAACCAAATTGATCCTCTTGATCAAACGAATGATCGATGACTTGCTTAAATTTAATTCTAGTGCCAGCATGTCATAACTAGTGAAACTTGATGAGAAGAGTAGTTCTAACAATTGAAACGCAGACGAGCGATTTAAAAACTGGCTGTATACGTCTAGTCGAGTAGCGAAAGGCTGCAAGTGTAGGCGAACAGCTGAATAATCGTCAAATTGTAAGTCCAGAAACGAAAATTCATTGTCGATTTCCGCGATATAGGTTTTCGCTGCAGACATTGAAATGGAAAATTTCACTGCCAAATCGTGAAGACTCGTCCCCTGATCGTCTAATAAATACTCAATCAGCTGTAGTTTCTTTTGTGTTGTAGATGATAACAATTTCCGTAACATGATTGCCCCTGAGCCCCCTTTTAAGTAAATAGTATCACGTTTTTACATGTATTCAAAAAAATTGCGTGTTGTATTTTTTTGAATACATCCCACCCCAAAATTTTGGGAAAATAGAAGTGTGGAATAGTAGTAATACGTTTGATACAAGTAGCAAAGACCAAAATTTTTGAATCATGGGGAGGAGGCAAAAAGCAGTTGTTTGTTGGGATATCTTGCTCACTGTTGAACAATATTATTCGTCGAGCGCTTCCGAGATCAATTGAAAAAATTTATAAAAAGGAATGAACAATTATGAAAAAACAATTTTCTATCTATATATGTTTGCTAGTCTTGCTTGGTTCTATCCTTTGTGAACCAACGATCATACTGGCAGAAGCAATCAACGCAACCGAAAGCACAACCGAAACGTTAGAAAGTACCGAACCTGTGACCGGAACGATCGATGCGGAAAAAGCACCTACGGATTCATCGACAGCGGGAGCAGTTCAGTCAGCAACGAGTCAAGCAGAAGAAGAACAAGCAACCGTCCCTAGTGAAAGTCAAGCAACCCAAGCATCTTCGACACTGAATCAAAACAGCATTCAACCCCGAGCACCAGATGCTGAGACGGAAACGGAAGCTTCTGCTACCGCTGAAAATCTTAGTGCCAACCTGAATGAACGGGGCGTGCAGCTTTTTGACAATGTCCGAATCACTGACTTAAACGATCAGCCTTTCACTGCCGAAAATCCACCGATGTATAATGACAATATCAAAATTCATTTTGACTGGTCGTTAGCAGATACGGAAGAAATTCGTGCTGGTGATTATTATACGTATCAATTGCCGAATTATTTTGCCATTCATAACACCGTCAGTGGTGAATTGACCCGTTCCGGCGGACAATCGATCGGAAGCTTTACCTTAGCACTCGATGGTACATTGACCGTTACTTTTAATGAGGCGGCACAAACACTTTCCAACCGCTCAGGGACTATTGATCTGATCACTGAATTAAGTGTAAGCACCGTTACTGAGGAAGTGACCATTCCTACCGGGATTTACGATGAAGATGGCCATGAGATCATCATTACATTGCCTATTTATGAGGTCGATATCATTAAGACGGGTAACGTGACTTCCAGCGGTTCAGTGGTTTGGGAAATTATTTTTAACCAAGCCAGTCGTGAATTGCATGATGTTGTGATCACCGATAAGATGCCACAAGGATTAGCTTATAGTACCTCGACAGGCTACTTGTACGATGAATCCACCGATGAATGGATTCGTACCGATGGCTTATATACGTTTAACAGTGTTAACAACACGTTTACCTTCAATCAAACAGTTAATCAACCGGTCCGCATCGTGATCAATAGTGCAGTCACCGATCCAACGGCTTCTTCTTTCAAAAACACGGCAACAATCAACGGTAGCGATTTTACAGAAAAAACCGCAGAAGCAACGGTTACCTACGATGAACAATCAGAATACAAACGATTTAAAGGCTACGATCCAGAAACGAAACGAGCATCTTGGGAAATTTCCGTTACATTGGACAAAGACCAAGCTCAATTTTTTGATCAGACCTATGCAGGAACGGCTTATGAAAACGCGCTGCACTTTTTTGTTCCAGAGACTTTGGTGATCACAGACAAAGATGGCAACCAAGTCCCTTCAGGAGACTGGTCCTTTGATGGGTCATACCAGCTGGACAAAGAGGGGGAAATCGTACGCTTTGGCATCACGTTTGCCAAAGCTGGCTACTACAAGATCCAATACGACACCCAGTTGTATGAATCGGTTTTAGCCGATACCCGTATATACAATTACGCTTCGATCCGCGACAATCAAAATACCTCGTTGACGGGCAGCGGGACAGTGACACCAACCAAAACGATCGGTGTCGTGAAAACCGCTGGCACCAAAGACTATGAAACGAAGACTGTCGCATGGAAAATTGAAGCCAATACCAATCAGCAAAAAGTTAGCGACCTGATTATAGAAGACCGCTATCAATTGATCTCTGGCTCAAACAGCAGTGCTTTAGCTTTATTGGCGGATACGCTAGTCGTGACAGCCAGCGGGGTGACCGAGCCTTTAGAGCTCAATACCGACTATACGCTAGAGCTGATCACAGAAACGAAAACGCTAGCCGATGGCTCAACGAAGGAACTTGAGACTGGTTTTCGCATCAAGTTGCAAGGAGCGTACCAAACGACCTCGGCAACGATCACTGCTAATTTCAAAACCAGCTTCGATGTTTCACAGCAGATCGCATTAGGAAGTTCTAGCAGCCGGTTTAGTAATGCAGCGTTTGTCCATTATAAAGATGAAGCCGGCAATACGTTCACGGAAGCTTCTGAATCCAATACTTGGATGGATACCAACTGGTTAAAAAATTCCTTGAAATATGGCCTATTCATTGGTGAAGGAGAAGATGTCGCCAAAGCGATTACCGCTGTATTTGGTCGGAATCTAGGAACTATTTTTGATGAGCAGACTGCTTCAAGCGATCAAGTCTATTGGATGGGGCTATTCAATACGTACAAAGAAAAAATCAACAAAGATGCAATCATCACGGACCAGCTGCAAGAAGGCCAAACCTTGAAAGACTTGGCGCTTTACACGGTCACGGTAACTGGATATACGACACAAGTCAGAGCACTGAAAGAGCAATTGGTGCTAAACGAGGATTACAGTTACACTTATGACCCTGACACGAAGAAAGTTACGATCACCTTGCTGAAAGAAACGTCTGAAACACTGGCGGTCTTCTTGGCAACCGAAGCAGCTGAAGAGGTATTTACCTACAAAAATACCATCACATTGACGGACAATGACACAACCTTGACTGCCGATGGCCAAGTCGACAAGTCCGCGAAAACGGACTGGTTGATGAAAAACGGCAGCCAGAATGCCGAGAACAATCGGTTGCTCGATTGGGAAATCATGATCAACGCTGACAGTCGCAAAATCCACAATGCGGTAGTGACCGATACCATCAACTACAATCAGCACACCTTTTTACGCGATGCCGACGATAACGTGATCGTAGATGTGTATGAAGCGGTCTTAAACAATGGCACGTGGGAAAAAGGAGAAAAAGTCACCTTCACCAACGAGGACAATCCGAAAATCACCTCGGATGTGGCAGCAGGGACGCAATCGTTAGTGATCGCTTTTGAAGAAATGATTGATAACCCATACTTTATCGTTTATCAAACACAGCTTGATCCTGGGATTTTGAACAATGAACGGGTGGCCAACAGTGTCAATTTGACGGGTAGTGAGATCGAGATTCACACAGTGACCAAAGAAATCACTATCAAATCGACAGATGGCAGCGGAACGTCTTCTGGGACGAACGGCTCTTTGACGATCATGAAATACGATGCAGACGGCACCAAAGAACGAGGGATCGATAAAGAAGCGGTTTTCCAATTAAGCCGCAAAAATGCGCAAAATACCTATGAAGTCATCTTGTCGAATCTGGTGGTCAAAAACAATCAGATCATGGAAAACGGCAACGCCATTGATCGGATCGACAATCTGCGTTACGGCGATTATATGATCCAAGAAATCACCGCACCGGAAGGATACGAACGAGATGCGACTCAGTACACCTTCACTATTTCTGATAAGCAAGTCAATTATGTCTTTGAACTAGCCAACAAGCGGGAAATCAAAGAAACGACCCACGCCTTGAATGTTCAGAAGCTGCTTGATGGGCGCGAGCTAAAAGACGGCGAATTTACGTTCCAACTAGTGGATGAAGCTGGCTCTGTGATTCTAACCCAAACCAATGACGGCAACGGTCAAGTTGCCTTTGACGCCATCACTTACAACGAGCCTGGCGAATATCATTACACGATTCGGGAAAAAGCCGGCGATGATCCAACCATCACCTATAGCGACAAAGAACTAAAGGTAACCGTGATCGTCACTGAAGAAGACAACCAGTTGATTGCGAAAGCAGTCTATGAAGGCAATCAAGTCTTTGAAAATGACTATACACCAAAAGCCGGCAGTGTCGTTTTAAGCGCTGAGAAAGTGCTGATTGGTCGTGATTTGAAAGCAGAAGAATTTGACTTCGAATTAGTCAATGAAGCAGGAACTGTACTTCAGACAAAAGCCAATGATGCCACTGGCAAGATTTACTTTGACGCTCTCGCATATGATGAAGCAGGCGAATACCGCTACACCATCCGTGAGAAAGCAGGAACTGATGATACCATCACCTACGATGCAAAAGAACTTGCGGTAGTTGTGACCGTGACGGATGAAGATGGACAGTTGACCGCAGTTGCGGAATACGAAGGCAATCAAGTCTTTGAAAATGACTATACGCCAAAAGCTGGCGAAGTGGTGCTGAATGCTGAGAAAGTATTGACCGGCCGCACGTTGGAAGCCAACGAGTTTGCCTTTGAACTGGTAGATGAAGAAGGAACTGTTCTTCAAACAAAAGCCAATGATGCCACTGGCAAGATCTACTTTGACGCGCTCCCTTACGAGGAAGCAGGTGAGTACCACTACACCATCCGTGAGAAAGCAGGAACTGACGGTACCATCACTTACGATGCAAAAGAACTAGCGGTAGTCGTGACCGTCACCGATGAAGACGGACAATTGACCGCAGTGGCGGAATATGAAGGCAACCAAGTCTTTGAAAATGACTATACGCCAAAAGCTGGCGGAGTGGTGCTGAATGCTGAGAAAGTATTGACCGGCCGCACGCTGGAAGCCAACGAATTTGCCTTTGAACTGGTAGATGAAGAAGGAACTGTTCTTCAAACAAAAGCCAACGACGCAACTGGCAAGATCTACTTTGACGCGCTCCCTTACGAGGAAGCCGGTGAGTATCACTACACCATTCGTGAGAAAGCAGGAACTGACGGTACCATCACTTACGATGCAAAAGAACTAGCGGTAGTTGTGACCGTCACTGATGAAGACGGACAGTTGACCGCAGTGGCCGAATACGAAGGCAATCAAGTCTTTGAAAACGACTATACGCCACAAGCAGGTAGTGTCATACTAAGTGCCGAGAAAGTCTTGACAGGCCGCACGTTACAAGCTGACGAATTTATATTTGAACTAGTAGATGAAGACGGAACTGTACTTCAAACAAAAGCCAATGATGCAACCGGACAAATCTACTTTGACGCTCTCGCCTATGAGGAAGCTGGCGAATACCGCTATACCATCCGTGAGCAAGCAGGAAACGATGGCACCATCACTTACGATGTGAAAGAACTAGCGGTAGTCGTTACTGTGACGGATGAAGCCGGACAGTTGACCGCAGTGGCGGAATACGAAGGCAATCAAGTCTTTGAAAACAGCTATCAACCAAAGGCTGGTAGTATCGTACTAAGTGCCGAGAAAGTCTTAACCGGCCGTACCTTACAAGCAAATGAATTCGATTTTGAACTAGTCGATGAAGACGGGACTGTACTTCAAACAAAAGCCAATGATGCCACTGGCAAGATCTACTTTGATGCTCTTGCATATGACAAGGCAGGCGAATACCACTACACCATTCGTGAGAAAACAGGAACTGATGACACTATCACTTACGATGCAAAAGAACTAGCGGTAGTTGTAACCGTCACCGATGAAGCCGGACAGCTCGCGGCAGTTGTCGAATACGAAGGCAACCAAGTCTTTGAAAACAGCTATCAACCACAGGCTGGCAGTGTCGTACTAAGTGCCGAGAAAGTCTTGACCGGCCGCACATTACAAGCAAATGAATTCGACTTTGAACTAGTCGATGAAGACGGAACTGTTCTTCAAACAAAAACCAATGACGCCACTGGCAAGATCTACTTTGACGCGCTCCCTTACGAAGAAGCAGGTGAGTATCACTACACCATTCGTGAGAAAACAGGAACTGACGGTACCATCACCTACGATACAAAAGAACTTGCAGTAGTTGTGACCGTGACGGATGAAGACGGACAGTTGACTGCAGTGGCGGAATACGAAGGCGATCAAGTCTTCGAAAACAGCTACCAACCACAAGCAGGCAGTGTCGTACTAAGTGCGAAGAAAGTCTTGACGGGTAGAGACTTGCAAGCCAACGAATTCGCATTTGAATTAGTGGATGAAGCTGGAAAGGTTCTGCAAACCCAACACAATGACGCAAACGGAACGATTATTTTTGATGCATTGACGTATGACGGTGCTGGGGAACATCGTTACACGATTCGTGAAAAAGCTGGCAACGATGCAACGATCATCTATGATGAAACCACCTATCAAGTAACGGTCACCGTCAAAGAGCAAGCAGGAAAATTAGTGGCTGAAGCGGAACAAATGGCAGAGATGGTATTCAATAACCGTGTCAAAGAAGGCAAAACAACGAAGCCGGGAACTGGCAACTTACCGAAAACTAATGATACCACGACCGCTGGTTGGGTCGTCTTGGGACTGTTGTTAGTAGTGATCGCGGTAGGCATCTACCTTGATCGCAAAAAACGGACGCCGTTATCATAGGCAGGGGAAGCAACAGTGCAGAAAGAGAAAGCGGGATGAGGCCAACTTGTCCCGCTTTTTCCTGCCCTATTTTTCTTCACTTCAAAGAAAAAAAGCGTCAAAAGTATGAAACGCTAGAAAGCGAACAATCAGCAAACCCAGACTCAAGAAGGGGACGAAGGGCAACTGCGCCAATCGTTTCTTCCAGATGCCTTGATAGCTAAAAAAAGCGAGGAGTCCAAGACTGCTGGCTACTAGTAAGAGAGCCAAAAGGGTCGTTGGCGCTAGCCAAATGCTCCAACCTGTCAGCACTAAGAGATCGCCGCCGCCCATTTTTTCCTGCCAGACAAAAAAGACCAGTGGAACCAGCAAGCCTAAAGACAGCCATTGAAAAGAAGCGCCGCTTCTAAGCTGTGCCAGCGCGAGAAGCAGGTGGGCGGGGTACAGCAGTTGCGGGTAGACGCTATAGTCTATCAAGTCGGTCAAGCTGAGTAAAAAGGCACTGGTCAGCCAGACAAAAGCCAGGAAGCTTTCTGAAGCATGAAAGGCAACCCCGCAAAGTCCGCCATAGCATATGCAAGCGAAGACCCAATAAAGCGGGGATGAAAGCCATCTTGTAGGAAGGAGAAGAAACCAATGGTTATCCGAAACTTTGTTCACTTTCTGGTAGTGAGAACGAGAATCACTTTTTGGTAGATTCCAAAACAGGGTTTGTAAGAGCAAAAGCCAAAAGAAGCCGAGTAAAGCGCCTAAAAAAAACACGAAAATCGTCATTTTTCGATCCTCCTTATAAAGAAATACGTAAGAGAGTGAGAAATTTTCTCAAATAGATGATTTTGTTGTACTTTTTATTTGTTTCGTATTATCCTTAAAATAGATAATTTAGAGGAGGAATCGTTATGAAATTTGAACAAACAAAAGAAGTATTAAACCAACTTGTTGCGGATTTAAGCCAAATGGCTATGGTCGTTCACCAAACACACTGGTACATGCGTGGACCTGGCTTTTTGACATTGCATCCAATGATGGACGAATTCATGGATGATCTAAATGAGCAATTGGATGAAGTTTCTGAACGCTTGATTACATTAGACGGTTCACCATATTCAACTTTGCGTGAAATGGCAGAACACACTCAAATCCCTGATGAAGTCGGCAACTGGGACCGCACGATTCCAGAACGCTTAGCTACATTGGTGGAAGGCTACCGTTATTTAGCGGACTTATACCAAAAAGGGATCGAAGTATCTGGTGAAGAAGGCGACGATCCAACCCAAGATATCTTCATCGGCTTCAAAACAGCCATCGAAAAACGTATTTGGATGATCCAAGCGCACTTAGGCGAAGCGCCATTGATCGATCCAGCGAAATCTCGCGTACGTCATTAATCCACAAAAAACCAGCGAAGAATTTTCTTCGCTGGTTTTTTTACTTGCCCGCCAATAATGCTTTGGCTGCTTCAATTTGCTGTGCCACTTGATCAAAACCGGTGCCGCCATAAGAATGACGATTTTTGACGGCGGTATAGGAGTCAAGTTTTTCAAAAATATCGCTGTCGATGGCAGGATGGATCGCTTGGTAGTCTTCCAAGGAAACATCTTGCAAATAGATGCCTTTGCTCAAGCACTCACTGACGAGCTTGCCGACGATCTCATGGGCTTGTCTGAAAGGCACACCTTTGCCGGCTAAGTAATCCGCTAATTCTGTTGCGTTGGAAAAATCCTTTTCAGTGGATTCTTGCATCCGTGCTTGATTGACCTTCATCGTTGCGATCATGCCTGTCATGATCTGCAAGCTTTTCGTGATGGTCTCGGCACTGTCAAACATGCCTTCTTTGTCTTCTTGGAAATCTTTGTTGTACGCCAGCGGCAAGCCCTTCATGACCGTCAAAAGACCAAAGAGGTTCCCATAGACACGTCCTGTTTTTCCACGGATCAGCTCCGCCATGTCAGGGTTTTTCTTTTGAGGCATAATGGAGCTGCCAGTGGAGAAGGTATCGGTCAGTTCCACAAATTGGTACTCGTGGCTGCACCAAAGAATCAGCTCTTCACAAAAACGAGACAGATGCATCATCAATAAAGAGGCGTTGCTTAAAAATTCCAAGATAAAATCACGATCGCTGACCGCATCTAGGCTGTTGCTGTAAATATTGCTGAACCCTAACTCTTGAGCGGTGAAGGCGCGATCGATAGGGAAGGTGGTCCCTGCCAAAGCGGCACTGCCTAAAGGCATCACATCGATGCGGCTCAAACTCTCACTGAAACGCTCTTGGTCACGCGTCAGCATGCTGTAATAGGCTAAGAGGTGATGGGCAAATGAAATCGGCTGAGCATGCTGCAGATGGGTATAACCGGGCATGATGGTATAGATGTTGGCTTCGGCTTGTAAAACCAGCGCTTCTCGCAAATCAGCGATCAAAGTGATCACGTCTTGCACGACTTCTTTCAAATACAAATGCATATCGGTCGCCACTTGGTCATTACGACTACGGGCAGTATGCAGTTTGCCTGCCACTGGTCCAATCAATTCATGCAAGAATGTCTCGATGTTTAAATGGATGTCCTCATTTTCAATCGTGAAGGACAATTCGCCAGCGGCTAATTGCTGCTGAATCGTGGTCAAGCCGTCAATGATCGCTTCGCCATCGGGTTGACTGATGATGCCCGTATGGACCAGCATTTTGACATGGGCCAAACTGCCAAGAATGTCTTGCTTTGCTAACTTTTGATCAAACGTGATGGAAGCCCCAAAAGCATCGATCCATGCTTCATTTTTCCCATCGAAACGTCCGCCCCATAATTTTGCCATATTCTCACCTCAAAAAAAGATTACGGCTGAAGCGGCAGCTTCAGCCGTGCATACTTAAATCAATGTTTCTGTTAGTTGCTGTTGTGCTTGGATCTCAGCGTGCACTTTGCTTGGCAGTCCCCATAATTTGATGAAGCCGATGGCCGCATGCTGATCAAAGGTATCTGCAGAAGTATACGTTGCTAAGTTTTCATCGTACAAGCTGTTTTCAGATTTACGTCCTTCACAAATGACGTTGCCTTTGAACAATTTCAAACGCACGATTCCGTTGACGTAGACTTGCGTGCTTTTCAGGAAGGTAATCAAGGCTTCCGTCAATGGATTGAACCATAGGCCGTCATAGATGACTTGCGCTAATTGCTGCTCAATGATTGGTTTGAAATGTGCCAATTCCCGTACAAAGACCAAATCTTCCAATTCTTTATGAGCCGTCATCAAAGCGATCGCTCCTGGACATTCATAAACTTCCCGTGATTTGATCCCCACCAGACGATTTTCGATATGGTCGATCCGACCAACGCCATGCTCGCCAGCCATCCGGTTCAGTTTCATGATCAATTCTGCTAGATTCATCGTTTCGCCATCAATGGCGGTCGGTACCCCTTGATCAAAAGTGATCTCAACGATCGTTGGTACGTCAGGAGTATCTTCTAATTCTTGCGTGATGGCGTAGGCTCCTTTTGGCGGTGTTGCCCAAGGATCTTCTAAGACGCCGCACTCACAGGCACGTCCCCACAAGTTTTGGTCGATGGAATACGGATTGTCCAAATCAGCGGGAATCGGTACTCCTTTTTCAGCTGCATAGGCAATCTCTTCTTCCCGGGACCATTTCCATTCCCGAACCGGTGCGATGACTTTCAAGTGAGGCGCTAAAGCAGCGATCGCTACTTCAAACCGAACTTGGTCGTTGCCTTTACCAGTACAGCCGTGGGCGACGGTCGTTGCGCCAGTCGCTAATGCCAATTCCACCAATTTCTTGGCAATCAATGGACGAGACAAAGCGGAAACAAGAGGATAAGAATTTTCATAAAAAGTATTGCCTTGTAAAGCGATCAAAGCAAAATCTTGGGCGAATTCTTCGCGGGCATCGATGGCATAAGATTCAATCGCGCCAACTGCCAATGCTTTGTCTTTAATGGATTGGGTGTCGCGACCTTCACCGATGTCTAGGCAGCAAGCCACCACATCATATCCTTGGTCCGTTAACCATTTAATTGAAACGGAGGTATCTAATCCTCCAGAATAGGCCAATATTACTTTTTCTTTCATACTTATTAACTCCTTTTCCGCGTGTTTTCAAGTGATTGAAGCTATCTTATCAGAATAAAAATAATAAATCAAGGGTAAAATTAAATATTTATGCACAAAAGTGGTGATTATCAGGTTTTTATACTATTTTCGGTGGTTGAGGAAAAGAAGTAGATGCTCACTTTGTTAATGAAAGTTTATACATAATATTCATTTTGGTATTCAGTTTTAGAAGTCTGCAACAACAAGTTTCGTTTTTCAGAGAAAATGGCAGAAAATGAATGGAGAAAATTTTCAAAAAGAGGCGGAATTACGTTGACATTAGGCTTTATAGAAGGTATTATGTTATATGGTATTGTTTGCCCCACAAGAGCCCCGGAAACTCAAGTGTATGTCAAACATTCGTGAAATTGAATTGGAGGAAAAAATTGTGCGTACAACATATATGGCCAAACCAGGCGAAGTAGAACGTAAATGGTACGTAGTAGATGCAACAGATGTTCCTATGGGTCGTCTTTCAGCAGTAGTAGCATCTGTCTTACGTGGTAAAAATAAACCAACATTCACACCTCATGTGGATACAGGCGATTTCGTAATCGTCATTAATGCAGAAAAAATCAAATTAACAGGTAACAAAGCAAGCGATAAAATTTATTACCGTCACTCAAACTTCCCAGGAGGATTGAAATCAGTCTCTGCTGGAGAATTACGTGCTAAAAATTCTCGTCGTTTGATCGAAACTTCTGTAAAAGGCATGCTTCCTAAAAATACTTTAGGCCGTAAACAAGGAATGAAACTTCATGTTTATGCTGGCGCTGAACACCCACATGCTGCACAACAACCAGAAGTATTGGACATCACAAACTTAATCTAATAGGAGGGAATTTCATTGGCACAAGCTCAATATATCGGCACTGGCCGTCGTAAAAATGCAGTAGCCCGCGTACGTTTAGTACCAGGTACTGGTAAAATTACTGTTAACAAAAAAGATGTTGAAGAATACATCCCACACGCAGACTTGCGTGAAGTAATCAACCAACCATTCGGCGTTACAGAAACTAAAGGTTCATACGATGTTTTTGTAAACGTAAATGGTGGTGGATACGCTGGACAATCAGGTGCAATCCGTCACGGTATCGCACGCGCATTGTTACAAGTTGATCCTGATTTCCGTTTAGCTCTTAAACGTGCTGGCTTACTTACTCGTGACGCACGTATGGTTGAACGTAAAAAACCAGGTCTTAAGAAAGCTCGTAAAGCTTCACAGTTTTCAAAACGTTAATCTTTTTATATCGATATTTTCAGACGCTTCGCAATTTAGATTGTGGAGCGTTTTTTTGTTGGTGTGAAGAATATCCAAATAATGCAATGGATGGATACTATCTAGTTGGGATAAATAGTATGAATATATGATATTCATAGCTAAGTAGATTAAAATTATTAATACTAAATTCTATCAGAATGTATGTAAACTTATTACGCAGGATCATTAAAAAAATCATACAATGATCTTCCTGAAATCAATAACTCTATGACATTATGATCATCTATGACTTCAATACCATGTCTATTTAAAAACATCGCAAATTGTGGTAAAAAATTTTTAACTGAAGCATCGAAATCAAGATTATATTGGCCATCTTCAGATGATATTTGCAGATAGAACATATCGAAACCAAAATCAAAGGGTGATAGCCGTACTTTTTTTTCGTAAATAATTTCTGCTGATAAGAGACCATCATAGTTGATTTTTTTGCTAGTTTTTTTATTTGTTAATAAATCTATTAGCTTACGCAAATCATTATTTGAGTATTTTTTGATCGAAATACCATCACTTTCGATAACCCAGTAATTATTAAAAATTGTGGGCAAAACTACAAATATTCCCATAGAAAAAATAATAAGAAATACCCAGAATGGCTGATATCCAAAGCCTGTGAATAGCAAACTAATAAGTAACCAAGCAATCAAAAAGAGTAACCCTTTTTTTCCATTATACTTGTTACCAACAAGATAAGGCTTTTTAAAATATGGACTGCCTTGGACCAATTCATCTAGTGAAACATCATACAAGTCAGATAATGCTAATAAATTATCTATCGATGGAACAGAAGATCCATTTTCCCACTTAGAAACAGCTTGTGTTGAAATAAAAAGTTTGTTTGCAATTTGTTCTTGAGTATATCCATTTGTATTTCTTAAGGTTTTCAACATATCTTGCAGTAACATTTCAATCCCGTCCTTTCTCTTTTCATTGTTAGAGTATTATTTTTTCTGATTTTTATCAATCAACTAGTGGTTGATGCTTGATAAATTAAGCTCGTACTCCATAATAATGTGTCTTTAGAAAAATGTATTTTCATGTGATATGTTCTTTGTAAAGCAGATCTTTCTGAATTAAAAGAAAAAATTCAACAGAATGCATATATTATAGTTGAATGTTGTTGCAAACACCATCTGGCTGTGTGATATTAATTGTAACCATGCTACTTCGAGGTAAGTAATAGTACAATGGGATCAAAGTAACTAAAACTATTATGCTTAAGCCTTTTTAGTAGCATGTTTCAATAGTCGTTTGTGTAAATATGTACAATATAGGAACAACTATGAATGATTTTGTTTGAGTAAATTTTTATGCTAACACGAAATTTTATTGAAAAATTATGCTGATTTCAATATAGATGAGTTGAACAATAATCTATTAAGGAGAATAGTTGATGTATAAAATACTGCAGCGTACTTCATTAAAGACAATAGAATTGGATTATTCAGGTGAGTATAGATGTATAAATGTAGATTCAATTTTAGTAACTAGAATTCGGAACCTATTGAACAGTATTTATCATGGAGGGGTTAGATCTGGAATCTACGGGTACGCAAGAAAAAATGAAAACCATGCGTTGAATGTAGTATCTTTTTTTAGAGGATTTAGACCTGACTTCAATCATGGAAATTATGAGGAAGTGATATCTAGGTATTTCCACAATTATTTCGAAGTTGGTGAAAAAGGAAAGGCCTATCGAGAGAATGTCCTAGATGATGGTATACCAACTTATTTTTACGATACACCAGATAGTAAAGAAATAGATGAATTACTTCAGTTAATAAATTCAATACTAAAAAAGAACAATTTTGGGAAAATTAAACCTGAGAAGATACGTTCTTTGATCG
>OJJJ01000228.1_pt1 | contig 34767 bp, 40 predicted proteins | sample 1596311 | NCBI WGS metagenome assembly OJJJ01 (sample SAMEA4350140, study PRJEB24818) | metagenome | biome: human; feature: gut; material: faeces | place: Denmark | collected 2013-09 | reverse complement strand
TCCCGATTCTGCATTCCGGTTTTAACGGGTCAGCGAGAACATTCAGCGGCACCCTGAATTGTGGTTGTGTGACAGCCCGATTCGCATTGTTAAAGAGCAATACCCGCCCCGGACGAATAAACGTCCATAAAGCTCGCCAGTGGAAGGTGGCGCGATAAGCGTGCGATATCGGCGTCAGGATGAGAATGAGAAAATCAAAAAGGGAATGAGAGAAAAAAAGAATAGCGTGGTAATTATTTTTAGTATATTGGATTTTTTGTGTTGGCACTATTGTAGCTCATGTGTATATCTAATCTGAGAGACAGTTTTGTGCTGTGAATTCAACGGGTCGATGCATCGAAATATTTCTATTTCTTGTCAATTTAACTGTGATATCTTAATTCAAACACTAGTTTGAATGAAATGAAATAAAATCTTAGTTAATTATAAGTATTTGCAACGAAAATAGTGGGTGTATTATAATGAACGGAATATTTAGACCTTTTCAGAAATACGAAAATGAACAATATCAACGAGTAAAAGCAAAGGTGTTTTCAGTATTCACATCTGGACACATAACCAAATTAGATGAAGTGATTTCTGTTTGTCTTGTTATGTTTGATGAGCATGAAGCTGTGTTTGTGGAAAATATTGATCGAATTGATACTCTCGATCTTATTATTTTTGCGCTAAACGAATATGAAGCGTATGCAAGAGTGAATTATTTATATTATAACCACTCCTTATCTGCATCTGATGAAAAAGAATGGTTGAGTTACGCCAGCCACGCCAGAAGGGGCATTAAATATTTAATGGAATATCTATGTCAATTTTACATGACGCTTTCTCGAACTAAAAAAAATAAATTAAGCGATAGTGAGAACGGTGCAGTTTTATCGAGAATATTTATTTCAATCGAAGAAATGTGCTCTACTTACATGCGCGTTGATAGTTATAAATTCTTGTACGATCGTGTAGACCTTTTCCTTAATGAAGAAGAATTTGTCTATTTTAATGTGCCTCAAGACGCCGAACCTAAAAATAATTTAGACATTCGTAATGAAAAAAAACAAGTCTTACCCCTTATTAGTGGAAAGCCTTATGGACATAATATAGAAGAGCACAGCAAAGTGTTAGAAACTTCCTTTTATAAAAACTTGGGGGTCAGCTATCACCAACTAATAAATTTTCTACGCAGTTATATAGAATCGCAACATTCATCCGTTGCTATTATTCCTAAAGAAAAAATAATTTCAGATTTACAGCAAGCCTGCCAAATAAGTTATGAACAAGCAATTAATGCCATTCACGGCTTTAGCGTAAGAACTGTTAAACTAGAAAATAGGAAATTATTCAACCCTAAACAAGAACATCGAGCCTATCATCGAGGTTTTTTTGAGTTCATGGACGAAGATATTCCTGTGCTGATATTTTCAAAAGTAATGGCACTAGAAGCCCTAGATATTTTGATTAATAACACATGCTACCAAAAACTACCAGAAGAGTGGAGAACACCGGCAGTTGACCTGCAACTAGCTTCTTTATCTAATAAGGCAGGGAAATGGTTTGAAAAAATTCTGAATGATAATCTTAAAACTGTAGCAGTCAGCGCTATTTCTTCAGTAGAACGCTACCGCTGGCAAAAAAAAGTGATCACGCCACCGGATAATGTTGGTGAGATTGATTTTATTGGTTATTGTCCTAAGAATGATTATTTATTTGTCATTGAGGCTAAAAACGTACGGTTTAATACAGAGCCAAAGCTATTTCGAGATGACTTAAGTAAGTTTATTACTGGAAGTAAATCCTATGCCAGCAAGTTTAATGCGAAGCATCAATGGGTTGTTGAAAATCTACCGATAGTGATTAGTGAACTTAAAATGAGAGGAATAGAAGTACGGAAAGTTAAGAAAGTTTTCAAAGTAATGGTGATTTTTTTTCCATCGCCTGTAGAGGATAGAATATTTGATTTTAGTTGTGTTAATTTGGTTAAGTTTATGCAAATCATGAAAGGCGGAGATCTATCCTCTTTAGCATCAATTGACGTTTAACACTTTTTTTCATTAAAAATTAGATGTTTTTTTGTTGGCATTCCTAGAGTGCCAACAATGCAATTCACTAAGGAATGGTGGTGATAGCCATGTAGTAGTTATCGGAAAGTTAATTAGTAGAGAGGTTTAAATTGTGACTTTTACGCCTCATAAATCCAACTAATATTGATATGTCAACATCTGAGTTTCGCTCATTTCCGGATATCATTTTTAATTGTGCTCAACACAGAGCGTTTTCAGATAAAGTTTGAGCCAATGCAGATAAATAATAATGACTGTGGTTTTATATTCATTATTTTGAAACTTAAAATACTCATGGTTTCTTACTTATTCAGATAATAAAAAATGCGCAAAGAAGAATGCCTCTCTGCGCGTATATCTGCATACTATCAGCGCTGACGGCGCTCAAGAATAGTCTGGCATTCCGTACAGGTTGCCACGCCCGGCAGGGTTAGACGTCTCTGCTCGGGAATGGATTCACCGCACAAACGACAGTAATGTAATGAGGGTGTAGTCGCTGGCTTGAAACGGTTCTGTTCAATCATCTCTTCCAGGCGTTGCTCATTAAATTCCTGATCGCGATCGATCTCATCTGGCATGCGATGTCCTCCTATTCAGTGCTTCTTTTTCACAAAGGGTGATACGGTTCCAGACTGCGGTCAGGGAAGGCCCTTTTTCCCTAGAGGACAACGATTCAGTGACCTGCATCATGGCTTCTAGTGCGTCAGGTGTATCAAGGTTTTCAGTGCGTTTCTTTTGCCATGACAGCCAGATTTCGGCATCAACGGTTTCATCTGGAATAGGCGTTCGGCCATAAGGGATGGTGACACCCAGCAACCGGCGACGAGTGCAGACCTCATTTGAGGTGAGTCCAAAAAAATGATTAAGGAGTGCGATAGATCCCCCTAATATGATGGCCCGATTAATCTGTTGCTGGCGTTGCGCCTCTTGGCGGGACAACGCCAGAATCTGTTGTAGAACGTCGTGACGAACAGTGATCGACATAAACTGCGCGGATACCCGGCTGACGATAAACAGTTCGTCGAGGGATAGTTGATTGAGGGCATTCAATTCGTCGAATGTGAATCCTAACGTTTCGCAATAACGAAAATTGCCTTCCTTAAGCGCGGCAAGGGCGTTTGTTAACACCGCGTAATTCAGTGAGGGGAACATAATGCTGTATCTCCCTTCAGCGCGTTAAGCGGTTAGCTAATTTGAGGTTTATCCACTCGTCAATTTCAGATTCAAGCCAGGCTACGCTGGCAGGTCCAATCTTTATTGAAGATGGAAAGGAGCCTTCTTTCATGTACAGGTAGATTTGTGAGCGTTTCAGACCGGTTTTTACTTCTACTTGTTTCAGACGTAATAACTGATGAGATGTCATAAATACCTCCAGTGCAGAAATGGGATATGCCCGGAGATGACAAAAAAACACAGTGAAGGAAGGAGTGAAAGTAGAAGAGCCCGTATTACGGACACCACGATCCTTAATACGGGTTTTCAGATTGGAACGTGTAACATCATTTTAATTGGGGACCTAAATGGACGTAGGTGAACCACGTTCAAGCGCTGTTTTTAAGGTATCGCCGCTGAGTCGGTCGGTCATGCCTTCGGCTGATGCCCACTGTTCAAAGATGGACAGAAGCTTGTAAGGTTGCCTGATTAATGGACTGATAGACTCATTATTTTTACAGGCAAGCCAGAAAAACCGAGATAGTGGTGTTGATATTCGTGTTGAAGATAAAGGGTTCATTCTGTTCTTAGTCATGATGTTAATTAATTTATCAAGTTCAGCATGTCGAATGACAAAACAGGCATCACGAGGTAGAACATGAGCAGGGAAATACTCTTTTTCCAAGTAATAACTTATCCTCTGAGAAAATATTTCTTTGTGTACATCTTGTGCAATATTTTTAGGTAGTTGCATGATTTTTTGTTTTATCCTTTGCTTCCATGTTACCCTTTCAAATAGTTGAAATATTTCCCCATGTAAGTTTACTGTTATGCCGTGATTAAATTCAATGGCTCCTGTTACCGGTGGACGAATTTTAAGGGAATAGGCAAGCAATTTCTGTATTAGAACATGTTCATACCCAATTAATTGGGTGTCAAGAATTCTCTGTGTGGGTGTTATATATGCACCGTTAGTGCTAACAATAGAATTACACTCGTTGATGAAGGTTGTTTTATCAAAAAAACATAAGCGATTAATTAATGACGATTCTGATTTCCTAAGTTTTACTTTGTTGTCTGATCTTTGTATTTTTCGTAATATTATTGGCGACTGAAAGTAAATGGAGAGACGAATGCTATCATGTAATGCATGTCTGTAAATGTCATTTTTTTTTAATTCCCAGCCCTTTTTTATTTGTCCTTTCAACTGCTTCACTTATAGTCAGCCAGTCAGGAGAGCTAGAGTTTGTACTTGATAATGGTTGTTTTTTTGACATGATAAATCTCATCATTTTATTGGGTTTTACAAAAACTTCATGAAATTGTTCAGTGAGTTTTTTTCAGGGAGTGGGATCATAAAACGTTATGATATCTGAATTATATTGAATATTAAGCGCCTCAGACTGCGTGTCCGGCACATGTTTAGCTTTAGGCAAAAAGAAGAAGAACAAATACCAGATTAAACTAATCCAGTACTCAAACTTCGCGGCCAGTTCTTCGCAAATGCTGAAACTAATTCTGGTTCGGACTCGAGTTACTAGAGCCACTTTCCCAGTCAGTTTTAAATTCATTTGTTGCTCCTCAAATTAAGCATAGTTAATAATATAGCTCTGAGTGACATGGCATAATCAAGGCGATTTGGTGAGTTGAGTAGCGCCCCATCATCTGAACTGGGGCGGGCCGAATTTGTATTTATTGACAGTGCATAGCCACAAGCTACCGAGAAGCACACGTCGAACAATGATCAGAAGCTATATGTCACCTTCAGGCTGCCAGTGGGCGATGTTTTTCGTTGAACAATTGGACTATTTCGTGCATCACCAGCCAACTGCGTAAATCCTGCTGCGGCAACTACGCTCCAGTCTTGATTAAGCTTGTGCGTCCAGTCCATATTCAGTGAATAGGCATAAATTCCAGACTTGGCATCATATCGAGTAAACCCCGATGCTGCCGACTGTGATGCACTTACCCCGTAGTAAGTCTGCATGTACTTGCTGGTCCCCCAACTACTGGTCAGCGCCAGCGTCACAGCGTTTTTCGATGACGTATAGAGCGGGCTGACAATGCTGAAATGCAGGGCCTCACCATTGCTTCGCTGAGAAATCGGCACCTCAGCCTGCAATTGCAAATTAAGCCAGTCGGTCACCTCGTATCCTAGGCCAGGCAAACCGATAGCAGAGCCCTTAACGTCACCCATACCTCGCAAGTAGTCGCTACCGTAGCTGAGCGAGTCGCTGTCCACGTCACGATCCTTTCTGCCTGCGCGATAACTCACCGAAGCGCTGTAATCAAACTTGCCGATATTGTTACCGTAACCGATACCACGCGTGGAGCTGACGAAGAAACCATTTACCATAGAGTAATCAATCACTAGGGCCGTCGTGACTCGGCTTTCATCCGAACCAGAATAACGTGGCGCAACATCCACGCCTCCTCCTAGGGTCAACTCGTTGCCCTGTTTCTGTTCTGCTGCCAGTATTGGGGTTGCCAATAACGCGAGGACAAATCCTGACAACAATTTTCCCAGGGTATGCCCCGAGAGTGAATGGAGGAACTTATGACTCAGTTCGATGTTTCTCATTAAGGAAGTCCTTGTGGGTTCAACTGACTACGATACAAGCGGTTTTAAACGCCAGAACGCTCAGTTTGAATGCTGACCCTGAAGTTCTCATGAGCCAAAAATGAAGAAATACTGAAGTAAGTACCCGTTCTGCAAACCTGATAGATTTACTGACACCGTTTTTTTCTTCAGACGTTCTTCATTCACTGTTGATAAAGTAACTATTGTGAAAATTCTCCTAATCGAAGACGACATCGATCTCGGCAATGGCGTACGTATTGCCCTTACAGACCAAGGATTAGATGTCATATGGGTTCGCCGTAAAGTGGATGCTCTGCATCAACTCGATGTATGCGTGCCAGAACTTGTATTGCTCGACCTCGGCCTGCCCGACGGTGATGGCATGAGCCTGATGGCGCGTCTGCGTCAGGAGCTCAAGGGGATCCCCGTCATCATCCTGACTGCTCGGGGCACTCTGCAAGATCGCTTGACTGGGCTGGATGCCGGTGCAGACGACTATCTCGTCAAACCTTTTGTTCTCGCTGAGTTATTGGCCAGGGTGAGAGCACTTGTGCGGCGCAGTTATGGTTTTCAGAATGAGGTGATAGAGATTCGAGGTCTATCTCTCCATGTGCCAATGATGTAGCCCCCTGAAACACCGGACAGTAGCTGTATCTCCAGATAAGAGATAGGCTTGAATATATGTCTAACACTAACGCCAATTTTGAGATGACCGGGATCCTGTTAGGGCAAGAAGTCCGTAAACGTAAAACTCCTCAGGAGAAGATCGCCATTATCCAGCAGACGATGGAGCCGGGTATGAATGTCTCCCATGTCGCCCGCCTGCATGGTATCCAGCCCAGCCTGCTGTTTAAGTGGAAGAAGCAATATCAGGAAGGCAGCCTCACCGCCGTTGCGGCTGGAGAGGAAGTCGTTCCTGCTTCTGAGCTTACTGCTGCTCTGAAGCAGGTCCGGGAGCTTCAGCGCCTTCTGGGCAAGAAAACGATGGAAGTTGAGATCCTGAAAGAAGCCGTGGAGTACGGTCAGTCGCGAAAATGGATAGCGCACGCGCCCTTGTTGCCAAAGGACGGGGAATAGCCATGGTCAGCCGGACCATGGGCGTGTCGCGTGCGCAACTGTCACTGCGGATTAACCGTTCTGCCGACTGGCAGGACAGGCGCTGTAACCGGCGTAATGAAGAAGCAGACGCAGAAATACTGTCGGCTATCCTCAACATTATCAGCGATATGCCGAGTTATGGTTATCGACGCGTGTGGGGCATCCTGCGCAAGCAACGTCGCACAGAGGGACAGCCACCTGTGAATGCCAAACGGCTTTACAGGATAATGAGCGAGCATAACCTGTTGTTGTTGCATCACAAACCAGAGCGACCGAAGCGTGAACATAAGGGCAAGATAGCGGTGGCAGAAAGCGATATGCGCTGGTGTTCAGATGGCTTCGAGTTCGGCTGCGACAACGGCGAAAAACTGCGGGTAACGTTCGCGCTGGACTGCTGCGACCGTGAGGCCATAGACTGGGCAGCAAGCACGGGAGGCTATGACAGTTCGACCGTGCAGGATGTGATGCTGAGGTCGGTGGAAAAGCGCTTCGGCGACAGGTTGCCCGACACAGCGGTGCAGTGGCTGACGGATAACGGTTCAGCGTATACCGCGTATGAAACGCGGAGGTTCGCGAGAGAGCTGAATCTGGAGCCCTGCACAACAGCGGTGAGCAGCCCGCAGAGTAATGGCATGGCCGAACGGTTCGTGAAAACGATGAAAGAAGACTATATCGCGTTCATGCCAAAACCGGATGTGAGAACAGCACTGCGAAACCTTGCAGTAGCGTTCACGCATTACAATGAAAACCACCCGCACAGCGCGCTGGGATATCACTCCCCGAGGGAATACCGGCGGCAGCGGACATCGTTAACTTAAGATACAAAAGCTGTTCGGAGATGGAGGGTCAAGATCACTTCGTTAGGGTCTTCATTTAACAGGCGCGCACGCTCCCGATAAACCAACTTTAGCGGCATCCCCAGCGCAGCAAAAAAGCTCTCTGTAACTTCAATTTGCTTACAGGCACATTTCGCATCATAAGGGTTAAATTTTGCTTTATCGGTGATGATCAAATCTAACCAGTAGAGACGGTCACATCCACGGCTAGCAAGAGATATAAACTTGCCGCTGGTCATTAACCCTGCCCGTTCTGCGAGGATTGCCAGATTGTGCCTGGTTTGCCAGGTACGAAAATCCAGATCATCGAGTATGGCCAGCATCAGTTCACAGAGAGATTCAAGGCCGTACTTATTCGGATCATTTACCCAAAACCGGCAATTACGGATACGCCTGCGTAACTCGCGGTGAATTTTGAGACGACCTGCAGGAGTGGTAAGTACACGAATCCAGCGCGATAAAAACCGCCGACGCTTACGCGAAGCAACGTTATAACAAGGATTTTGATTTGGTACGCCAGCCGGTGATGGCCGGGCTTTACTTGAACGTTTTTGTTCAGTCACCAGACCCCGCCCTTATGGCGAGTCTGTAGGGTTGAAATGTGCGCATGATAGGGTATAATCCTACATAGGTTTTATGCCTAGCCCCGTTAATCACACTCGCGTCGCCAAACAGAAGAGTGATTATCGGGGCTTTGTTTTTAGAGCGATACCAGAAGCATATCAAGCTCTTTCCCTCACCGGTTAACCGGCTTAACTTCGCATTCTACTCAAATTTTCAAAATTCGCAACGATCGAGAACACCAAAGCTATAATCGCAAATATTACGACAATGCCTACTCACTTTTGACTCGTCCTTGATTTGACATAACCTCATGTATTTTAAGGTTTATATCTTTTAACCTGACAGGTTTAGTTAACAAAGGAGCCTGTCCGATAGAGTGTGCATCACTGTATGCGCTGATGAATATGAAAGGCGTGGATCGATTAGGATTCTGACTGCTACTAACAGTTGCATACAGCTCATCACCTGTCATGCCTGGCATTTGTAAATCACTCAGGACAACGTCATAAGGTTTACGCAGAAGCTTTTCCAGGGCTCGTTCAGGCGAGGTTGTAGCCTCGACAATGTATCCAGCATTAGTAAGCAGACTGGAAAGAGACGAACAGGCCATTTCATTATCATCAATAACAAGCAAGCTAAGAACGCCGAAGACATCTCCGGGAGCTGAAGCAGATACCTCAGCTGTTGCAAGGCTGCTATCTCCCAACTTGATAGGTATTCTCACTGTAACAGTTGTACCTACATTTACTTCACTAGATATATGAATAGTACCTTTTAATAGTCTGATTATCCCTGCAACAATAGCAAGTCCCATCCCAAATCCAGGTACAGTGGATTTCGAATCTACAACTCGTGTAAATGGTTTAAATATGAACTTTAGTTTGTCTTTAGGGATTCCCTTTCCGGTATCAGAAATGACAATATTTAATACCTTACCTTTTTCTATAAAGTAATCTACATTAACTTCCCCGTGCTCAGTGTACTTAATAGCGTTACTGGTTAAGTTTTCAATTACTTGATTAAGGCGTAGAGCATCTGTAAAAATCACTGCATCATTATTGTTTTTTATTTTAACTGTGACATCCTTTTTTTCATAAATAGCAATGCAATCCTGCACAGCGTTAGTAACAATTGCTTGCAAGCTATTATAGGTGTTTTTTATCTCTACAGATCCGTTGTCAATTTTTGCAAATTCAGCCAAATCATTTAACTGGCGCTCCATTTTCGAAACAGCAGTTTCAAGTCGTTCTATCTGACCAGATTTAATCCCTCCACTCAGATTATTGGTTACGACATCAATGATAGACACTATTGCCTGTAAAGATGTTCTGAGTTCATGGCCTACCATACCTAAAAATGCATTTTTACTGGCAAAAGCAGCCCGTTCTGATAGTAACAATCGGTTAATTTTACTTATGTAAATAAATAGGACAAAAAGAAGTAAGGAAATCAACCCACCTGTAATAAAAAGCAGAGTCCATAACTGCTGACGTTTGCTCCTGAAATCTTTAAGAGCGTCATTCCTTTGTGCTATTTCAGCCATATCAGCAAGATTTGTAACGGTTTTAGTTAGCGGTTTTATATCAGCTATGATTGTACTTATTTTTTTATAATCAGGGTGATTATGCGAAAGCAGCCCGTCTATGTCTTCAAGCTTTTTGTTTATCGAATCAATTGTTTCTTCATAGCCTTGCTGTTTATATAGAGGTGCAGTCGCCTCACTCTTTACATAAATAACATTCAAACGAGAATAAAGGATATCGAATTTAAGCCTAACATCGTCAATAGTATTATCGCTATTGATTAGCGTGTAAAGCTCATTCAACTGTATAATGAATTTTGCCACTGAGAAACCGTAGTTTTCTTGGGTGCCAGCGACGGTGTATAAATTTTTCTCCGATAAAAGACTGGTGTACTTAACAACACTAGACACAGTGAATGCTATCAACAAAAGCAGAGCAACCAAAATGATAAAGAAATTTTTTTTCATTTGAGCACCGTAATTTTGTCTATCTGCCAAATGAACCGTGCAAGATAGTGTGGCGTTTTAAGCTCAATATAATGTTCATCTAAAGGATATACCAAAAAATAAGGTCCAAAATCCCTTATTTGAAGCCTTTTTCCATCCATTTCTGTAGCCAATAAAATGTTATATTTTTCAACGTCATTCATGTCTACAATGATTTCATAATCATTCAGAGCATGGAATTTTAGCTTTGCTCCATTAGCGCCAGCGAGTTTTAAAACATAACTTAGGTCGACGCCCTTGAATTTTACTTTTTTACCGGTTGGCGTCCAAGGTGTTGTCGTTACGATGGTATCCCGTGGGAACGAATCAAACTGCTTTTCAGTAATCACATAACCTTTATCACTGTTAGCATTAGCGATTGAACCATCTATAACTATATCCCCAATATTGCTATATGCACTAATTGACAAAAGTATTAGGGATAAGAATGATATTATTTTAACCATAAAGATACTCCCTGTAATTATTTTCCACCATTTTAACCAGTTGGAAATCTTCACTACTCTGAATTTTTTCTAATCTTTTATTCCCAACATAAATCGACTTACAATTACTGTAATACTTTGTTCTTAATTCTGGCGGTATTGTATTAAACACGCATTCAGTAGGTACACCAAATCCAGCGGCTATATGCAATGCAGAGGAGTCACAAGTATAAACGTTGCTAGCATACTTAATTAGCGCTATGAAATCTTTCGTATGGGGTGAATACTTTGATATGTTAATATAATTTTTATGATTCACATCCACGAAACCTAGTACCGTTTTTCCTTCGCGCCTAGAAAGCATATCAACTATGTCATAATAGAACTTCGACGGTATACTTCTTATTTTTGTGCTAGCAATAGGTGCAAAAAGTGTGTAGTTTTCAAAAACTGGCGCTCCGAGATCAATATTGCCTAACCATTTATTAGATAGCTCATTATGGTTAACATCATCAAGTTTCACGCCAAGACCTTGGATAAAATAATCATGCATTTCCATAATATGGAAATCTGGAGAATATAGCTGATTTCCCACATCAATATTCAATGCAGTACAAGGCAATTTCTGAATATGAAAAGGCATGTAATGAAGCTCATCTATAACCGAGGATGCTAATTCATACAGTTCCTCAACATATGACGGTGCAGTCTCCGGTCGAATAAGCTTAATTTTAATCTTGGGATTCTTTTTTTTGATTGCTGACAGCACAGAAATCCCGACGATAGAATCACCTAATGTCACTCCCATGCCATTGATCACATTTAGGTGTTCTATTTCAGAGTAATCACTTGAGAATTTTTGTATATTCCAGTTTTTTATAAGACCATTGTTTAATGGTAAAATATTTTCATAGCTTAGCTTCTGATAATCGTAAGGTGCTACGATCAAACTATCGTTACTTATCAAGCTACCGGAATATTCAAGTAAATTTCTCATAATCTATCTGGCGAAATATTTTTCAATGTTAGATTTGATGATGCCTGATTTAATCGGCTTTTCGTATGGTCCCACAATGTCATAATCATGAATTGACTTTACAATTTCATCATCTTTTATACCAGATAGTTGACCTGTAAGAACGATTATCATTGCATTTTTATTTTTTGACGACCTTATAGCTTTAACCAACTTAAAGCTTGTTTCATCACCGATGATCCAGTCCAAAACATATGCGTCATACGGATTTGTTGCGACAGCTTGAGTAAGTTTTTTCAAGTTATCATAAGTATCTACTTGATAATAATCGTTCGAAAGGATTTCTTTTAAGCTTTCGGTGATATTAGCATCGTCATCAAGTAGTGCAATTCGATACTTAGTGCTGCTAATTACCTTTGGATTTATGACAATACTTTCTATGCTTCGTTTTGATTCATAAAGCAGTTCATCTTTTAAATCATTTGTCGGAAAAATGTTCCATTGGTCAGCTACTTTCAGTGCTGAGTATTCTGTGTTTACTTCCGAACCTTCAGGATAGAGGCATACCTTACAAGAGTGTTCACTGCGGCCATCGTTCCAGATCGCATCTTGAATTTCTTTATTATCCTCATAATAAATACGGAAAAACTCAATCATATCCATGCCAACGGATTGGACTACTTTTATGAGTTGCTGAACCTCCCACTTGGTCGCACCATTCAACTTCTTATAGCCCGCTGATGTAGTGATCTGTAGCACCTTACTTATGTAACTATTGTGCTTTACCTTGGAAATACCTTTTTTGGTCAATACCTTCGCCAGTACCTCTATCACTTTTGCATCATCGAGATCTTGCATTTTTATTACTCTGAATTTGGAGATTTTCTTGATTTTATCCTGCCAGTATTTTTTTTCAATTTTTTCAAACATCTCCAACATTTTACACTGCTGAAAAAGTCCTAAAAATTGGAATCATTCTTAAATCGATACTATAAGTTATAATTTTATTGAATACCCAACTTATAAGCGCTATTGTATTAATCAAATCATTAGCTCTTTAATAACCTAGCAGCGGCGTTCCCCGGTCAGGATAAGGAGGTGTTTTCTGTGACTGCGTAAAGAGATGACGTGCCGCGCCTGTAATGGGTAACACTCTCACTCCTCTGTATCGTTAAGCCTCCCGTTTAATCCTTCCCTGTCTCCCACTGTGCACCGCACGCGGGTGGCTTACTCATACCCAGGAGAAACAGCCATGAGCATGCAAACCGTCCACCGTAAGGCGCTGCGTCAGAATCCTTATTCAACTCTCGGCAAGCCGCCGCTACGCTCCTCCCGTGACCGTATCACGCGTGCCATTAATGGCACCTGGTCGCTCAGGGAGCTGCCGGATAACGTCCGAGAATTGCTAATTGAACGGGCAGCCCTGCGGGCAGAAATCACTACCCTGACTGTGAAAGCGCAGGGACTCAAAAAATCCGATGTATCCGTACTTATTGCCGACAGGCTGCGACGTATCGATGCAATCACCTCACTGCTGGAAAATAGGAAATGTAATGCCTGACATCACGCCTGCTCCGGCCTCACTGCTTGAAGCCGTATTCACCCCCATGACCGAGTACACGCACAACGTGTATTCGGTGAAGGGTGATCGGCTGGCAATGACGCTTACAAAAATCGGTGTTCCCCAAGCTAACAGCCAGGGCGACATTCAGTTATTTATCAACCCGGACTGTGCCACCGGTAAGGTACTGCTCTACAGAAAGGACTGACTATGTTAACCACTGCCGCGTTGTTTCAGCTCGCAATGCAGTGTGCTCCCGCCGTTCACCCCGATACCATCCACGACATCACCCGCACCGAATCCGGCTTAAATCCATATGCCATCGCTGAGATTGTCCCGGTAAAGGGCGGCAGGAGCCGCGTGATTTCTCATCTGCCTTCGTCGAAAGACGAGGCGCTAAAAATTGTGGAGGCCATAAAGCAGAAAAAGCACCGTTATTCAGTAGGGCTGATGCAGATAACCAGCACCAACTTCCCGCAGTTCGGCGTAAGCGCCGAATCCATGTTTAACCCCTGTGACAACATGACTGTTGCCGCGAAAATCATCACCGACTGCTATCAACGAGGAGGAACATTACAGCGCGCCCTGAGCTGCTATTACTCAGGCAACTTTGAAACCGGCCAGCGCCCGGAAAGCGCGTTCGGCAACACAAGCTACGTACAGCGTATTGGCTACGTTGTGCCCTCAACGCGGGCAGAACAGCAGACAGCATCTCCCTCATCCGGGGAAGCGCCTGCCGTCCCGTCCGACAACACTGTTTACCCGGATAGCGTCATACGCGGCGTAATTCCGGCACCCGACACCACCCCGACCAGCATCGCTGCTTATCCGCCACATGTCGTGCGCGGCGGCCTCGCTGTGTCTTCTGATTAAGGAAGAGATCATGACTTTACGTACTATCAAAACCGCTGCAACCCGCCTGATTGCCGCATTTTCCGCCCTGTCTGCTGTTCCAGCAATGGCGGCCAGCGCTGACCAGGCATTTCAGAAAGGCAGTGACGCCATTAACTGGGTCTTCCTCGGCCTAACTGGTATGTCAGTCGTCACTATCAGCTGTGCGGTGGCCTTTATCGCCTACAAGATGCTTGTTGACGGCAAGGCCTGGCACGATCTCCAGCGCGTGTTCTGGGCGGGTGTCCTGCTCGCCGGGGCGTCCGGGTTCGGTGCCTACTTCGCCGCCTAAGGAGGCAGCATGACCATCCTCAACAAGGCGCTGACCCGACCGGCGGCGCTGTGGGGGGTCCCGCTTGTCCCCCTGCTGTTCACCCTGTGCATCCTTACCCTGGCGGCCGTCTGGTCACGTTTTTACTGGCTTCTCCTGCTTCTCATACCTGCCTTTATCGAGCTGAGACGGCTGGCAAAAGAGGACATTCATTTCTTTGACCTGAAGTTGCTGGCGTTTAAAACGCGTGGCAACCGCGCGGCGACCCGGCATTTCGGGACAAAGGCGCTTGTCGCAAACCAGTACGACGCCATAGACGTTACGGAGTTTATAAAACATATGCGGCTCAACGAGAGTATCCCGCTGTCCCGCTATCTCCCCTGGTCTTCCCACCTGCACGAGCAGGTGGTGAAGAACAAAAAAGGTGACTTTGTCAGCACCTGGGAGATCGGCGGTACCATTTTTGAATGCGAGGATGAACATTACCTCGCCACCCTGGACATGCAGCTCAACAACGTTATCCGCTCCTTTGAGGGGCTACCCGTTACCTTCTATACCCATCTGGTGAGCGACGAATTTACCGACACGCTTGAATGTGAATCCGGGATTCCGTTTTCAGATGAAATCGCGCGTCTGTTTTACGCCTCCCGCGAGGGCAAACCTTTCTACCAGCGTCGCCTCTTCTTCACCGTCTGCTTCAATCCGCACACCGGCATTGAGCGGGCGACCATGAAACAGAAGTCCCTGGGCGAACGTAAAACCCTGCTCGACAATGCCCTGCAGGTGATGCAGGAGCACCGGCAAGCGATTGGCACGGCGCTGTCACGCTACGCGGCGCGGCCGCTTGGCACTTATGAGGAGAACGGGCACGTGTTCTCCTCCCAGCTGGCGTTTTACAACTTTCTGATCACCGGCAGGTGGCAGAAAGTCCGCGTCACCCGCACGCCGTTTTATGACGTGCTGGGCGGCACGGATATTTTCCCTTCCACCGACATTGGCCAGGTCAGCCACACCGACGGCCAGAGCTACTTTCGCGGGCTGGAAATCAAGGATTACAGCACTGAAACCATCACCGGGCTGTATGACTCGCTTCTTTATGCCCGCTGCCGGTACGTGTTCACGCAGTCCTATACCTGCATGGGTAAGGATGAAGCGCGGGGCTGCATCCGCACCATCGAGAAACGCCTGAAGTCTGCCGAGGATGATGCGATCTCCCAGCAGGAAGACCTGAAGGTCGCCCGCGACATGCTTCAGTCCGGCATTATTTCATTCGGGAAATATCACCAGACGCTTATTGTCAGCGCCCCAACCAGCGAGCAGGTTATCCGGGACACCAACACCCTGGCGGATACCCTGAAGGATCTCGGTTTCATCATGACCCTGTCCCGCGAGTCGCTGTCGGCGGCGTATCTCGCGCAGTTGCCGGGTGTGTATCACCTGCGCCCGCGTCTGGTGCCGGTGAGCAGCCTCAACTACGCCGAAATGGTGTCGTTTCACAACTTTCACCCGCACAAGCGGGACGGGAATGCCTGGGGGGAGGCGATTGCCGTTGTTCCGACCCCGTCCGGGGGATGTCAGTACGTGAATCTGCACAACAGCCAGGCCGATGTTGACGAGTTCAGCGAGAAGCCGCCGGGTAACACCATGCTGCTCGGCAGTACCGGGACGGGGAAATCGACCCTGCTGATGATGTTCCAGCATCTGATGCAGAAATACCGGCGTCCTGAGTCGTTTGCGCCGGGGGCGACGAAAAAGCGCTTCACCTCGGTGGTCTTTGATAAAGACCGTTCGGCGGAAATGTCGATACGCCTCCAGGGCGGCTCGTACTTCCGTTTCCGTTCAGGCGAGAAGACCGGCCTTAACCCGTTTGCGCTCGCTCCAACGAAACGTAACCGCAACTTCCTCAAGAAGCTGATGCGAATGATTTGCACAAGGGACGGCAAACCGCTCGACCCGCGCGATGAAGAACGCCTCAGCGAGGCAGTGGACACCATCATGCTGGACTACCCGCCTGAGCTTCGTCGCAACGGCATCACCCGCATGCTGGAAGTGCTGCATGAAGCCCCGACGAAGGACGCACGGATGAACGGGCTGCGCATCCGTCTCCAGCAGTGGGCGCAGGGCGGGGAGTTTGGCTGGGTGTTTGATAATGACGTGGACACCTTTGATATCGACAATATTGATAATTTCGGCATCGACGGCACGGAGTTCCTGGACGACAAAGACGTGCGCAGCCCGCTCACCTTCTACCTGCTCTACCGCGTGACCAGCCTCCTCGATGGCCGCCGCCTGGTCATTTTCATGGATGAATTCTGGAAATGGCTTCAGGACCCGGAGTTTTCAAAATTCGCCCTCGACATGCTGAAGGTCATTCGAAAGCTCAACGGCATTTTCTTCCCGGCCACGCAGTCGCCGGAGGAGATGTGCAAGCACGAGATCTCGGCGGCCATTATCGAGCAGTGTAGTACCCGCATCTTCATGGCGAACCAGCAGGCGAAGGAGTACGACTACGTGGACATGCTGCGGGTGCCGAAAGCGGTTTACGACATCGTGACCACCCTCGACCCCTACGCCCGCCAGATGGTGATCATGAAATCTCCGCTGCGGCGTGGTGACGTGCGCCCGTATATCGCACAAATCACCCTCGACCTCTCCGGGCTAGGTCGCTACACGAAGCTGCTCAGCGCCAGTGCGGACAACCTGAAAATTTTTGACGAGATCTGGCAGGAGGGTATGAAGCCGGAAGACTGGAAAGACGAAATGCTGAGACGTGCCGTTTAATCACAAAAGGATAACACCATGAAACTGAAAACCACCCTGACGGCGCTGACCGTCGCCTTGTGTCTCTTTCACGTCCCGGCTCAGGCCGGTATTCCCGTTTTTGATGAAGTAGCCAACGCCAGCAACATCCAGCAGTGGGCGGAGAAGCTCCAGCAGTGGCAGCAGACGGTTCAACATTATCAGTCGCAGATGAACGCTTATAAACAACAGCTGGCAACGGCCACCGGTATTCGGGACGTCCAGGCATTCCTGAATCAGGCAAAAAACCTGACGGCTGACATTAAAAATCTGAAAAACAGGGGGATTTCCTTAAACGATCTGTTAACCGGCTCAGGCGGGTCTTATGCTGGGGAACTAAACAGGCTGTATGACAAATACAAACTGTTCGACAACTGCCCGGAGAACGCCAGCGAGGCGTACCGGGATAGCTGCAAACAGATGCTCCTCAATCAGGCGGTGTCCGTCGAGGACACTTCTGACATCCAGGAAAAAATTTCCGACACGCTGAGCGATATTAGTAATCTCGCCAGTCGCATCGAGAATGCGAAGGACAGTAAAGAATCGCAGGATCTGGCGAACGTAGTGTCCGCGCGGAGTATCCAGCTGAACGCCCTGACCACTCAATGGGAAATGTCGGTCAAACAAAGTGAGATGCGCAACCAGCTGCTTGCCGAACAACGCCGAAAGGCGCAGGCCGAGCAAATGCGCACAGCTCCAATCGCAGACCTTAACTAACAGGTGACCCCATGAAACTGAAGACACTGACCTTTATTGTTCTGGCCTCAGTGGCCGCGCTTACTGGCTGCGAGGATAAAACCTCCGTAGACTGGTATATGGCACACCATGACGACATGCTGGCGAAATACAGGGAGTGCATTTTTAATCATAATTTTGTGCCCACCGATTGCCAGAATGCACGCTCCGCCCTTCACCGTGAAAAAGCTAAACCTGATGTTGCCGAAGGATATAAGCAAATCCTGAAAGACCTTGATAAAGCTCGCGTGCAAGAGCCTATTGCTGACCTGAATTAGCGACAGGAGAACGCACCATGAGTGGAATATTCGTCGGATTAAACAGCCACATCATGGAGGGGTTTGACAGCGTGCTCACCAGCGTGGCCGCCGATACGGGGGGGTGGATGGCACACCTGTTCTCCGTCGCGGTGCTCTCGCTGTACATCACGTGGCGCGCCTACCAGACGATGGCAGGCAAGCTAGTCCGCCCCTTCGAGGAGATCGTGTGGGACGTGAGCCGGATGCTCATCATCATGATTTTCGTCACCAACGCCGGAGGCTATCTCGATCTGGTTTCGGATGCCATCACCGGCCTGCGGGACGGATTCAGCGGCGACGCGTCGATCTGGGCGCGGCTGGATACCGTCTGGGAAAAGGCTCAAGCACTTGGGGAGAAGCTTTACTCTTATGATGATTCAACCTATGTCGCTCTAAAAGGCACTCTGGCGCAGTTTCTGGTCTGGGCAGGCGTCATGTTACTGGTAGGCATCACGGCCATCATTAACCTGATAGCCGAACTGGTGATGCTGCTGATGCTGGCGACCGCCCCGATCTTTATCTACTGCCTGATGTGGTCGTGGTTCCGGGATATGTTCAGCAACTGGCTCAGAATTATTCTGGGCTGCATCCTTACATCCCTGTTCAGCGGCATCGCCCTGACGGTGGTAATGGATTACCTGGACTACATCCTGGCGGGCGCCACAAAAGCATCCGATGCCAACTACCTGACTCTGGCCGTTCAGGTCTTCCTCGGCACGGCGGGTGCCGCCGCCGTGATGGTCCTGACCTATAAGCTGGCCGAGGCGCTTGCCGGTGCATCCGCACAGGGTGCCGCGCAGGCACTTGCCGCGTCGGGAGTAGGTTCAGCCCGTCAATCCGCCTCCTCCGCAGCCGGTGCGGTGGGGGATAAAGCCTCACAGAACCTTAACAGCACCGGCAGCGCAACGGCCTCGTCTGCCTCCACGGCCTCCCGCGCCACCGGCGATGCGCGCAGCCGCAGCCGCGCCGCCGTTCAGCGGATGCAGGAACGCTACCAGAGATAACCCAGTCTGACTGAACTGCGGGACGCCGCAACGGCGTCCTGCGGCTTCGTCACGTCTTTACCACAGGAAAAACACCATGAAATACGGCATCACGCTGCTGATGCTGTGCCTGCTTGCAGGCTGCGCACAGCGAAACACCCAACTTCCGCCCGTGTCGGGCAACCCGGAGCCGGTCAATTCCCCGGCCATTATTCAGGAGTTAACCCCCCATGTCTGAACTTACCGCCAAAGCCCTGAGCGACTCGCGCTCGTTTGAGAACGCCATTCTTGAGCGGGATATGCGCATGAAAAAGGCGGGCTGGATCGTGGCGGCGCTCGCCGGTCTGCTGCTCGTCTTCGCCCTTGCCGCCCTTATCCTGCTGCTACCGCTCAAAACCACCACCGTGGAGCTGTACACGCTCGACCGTCAGACCGGGCGCATCGAGCGCGTCACCACCGTCGGCGAGGACAAGCTGGACACCTCCGAGGTGCTCAATCTCTCGCAGACTGCGTCCTACGTGAAGCGCCGCGAGGGGTACAACTATTTCGCCCTTCAGCAGGACTACAGAGAGACGCAGATGTTCAACAGCGACGAGGTCAACAAGGAATACCTCGACTGGTTTAACAGCCCGGACGCGCCGGACGCTGTGTTTCAGCAGGCGGCCTATGTGGTCACGGTGGAAGTCCTCTCCAACGTACCGTCAGAGGGCACCGGCTCCAGCATGGTGGAGATGCTGCGCATCAAGCGCACCATTCGAAAGGTCAAGGACAACACCGAAACGTATGATTACTGGACGGTGCGCATGACCTACCGCTATTTCCCGCAGAAGAAAATGACGGCCTCCGAGCGCGAGGTGAACCCGTTCGGCTTCATCGTCACCAGTTACCAGCGGTTTAAGGAGAAAAGCGATGAATAAGGTACTGATGTGTGCCCTCCTGCTGACCGCAGCGTCAGCATGGGGTGCGGCGACACCGCGCGGCAGCGCCTATGACAGCCGCATGCAGAACATCCCCTACAACAGCCAGAACACGACAGTGATTAACACGCGGGCGGGTTACATCACGACGCTGGTTTTTGACGCCGACGAGGAGGTGATCACCGCCACCGCTGGTTTTCCGCAGGGCTGGACGATCACACCCGACCGTAACCGCGTGGGGATTAGCCCCGCGCCGGTGAAGCAGCCGGTAACGGATGCGGACGGCAAAACCGTCCAGAAGATTTTCACCCCCACGCAGCAGGACTGGCAGACCAACCTGTTTGTGACCACCACAAAGCGCGACTACAGCCTGATGCTGAACGTGATCGATAACGATCGCGAGGCGGGAAATCTGGCCTTTGTGGTGCGCTTCAGCTACCCCGACGATACCCGCAGGCAGAACGACGCAGCCCGCCTCGCCCGTCAGCAGGAGCTTCAGGCCGCGCAGGAGAAAGAACGCATTCAGTTTGCCCTGAAGAAATCCACTGCGCCGCGCAACTGGAACTACACCCGCAGGGTGGCGGCAGGTTCGGAGTCGATCACCCCGGATTTTGCGTATGACGACGGCCGGTTTACCTATCTCGGCTTTTCACCGCAGAAGCTGATCCCGTCGCCGACCGTCATCGTCGGCGGCAGCGAGCAGGTGATCACCCCGACCTTCAGCACCGAGGGTAACTACCGGGTGATGGTACTGCGCTCTCTTTCTCCACGCTTTGTGCTGCGCTACGGCAGCCAGGTCGTGGGGATTGAAAACGGCAGTTACGGGAAAGTCACCGTGGCGAACGGCAGCACCGTCTCACCGGATGTGAAACTGGAGAGCAAATGATGAACGAACAGAAAGACATTAAAACCGCCGCCGAACTGGAGGCGGAAGCCCGCGAGCGGGCGCGGGCAGAGATTGACGGCGATAAACCCGCCGCAGGCGCGGTGCCACCCGGACAGCCACAGGTGGTGCAGCACGCGAAGCGCCGCAGCCGCCGCACGCTCGTGCTGGCCGCCATCAGCCTGGTGTTACTGGTCATTATCGCCACCGGCGGGGATTACCTGATGGCGAAACTGAAGGGTGACGGCAGCGGGAAAAGCGCGAGCCATGAACCGGAATCGCACGCCACCTCCCCCGCCCGCGAGCGCAATAACCTCGGACGGGATCTGAACCCGCTGGGACAGCTGGCAGACACAACCGGCCAGGAGAAGACTACTCCGACTGATACCGCCGCGCCGCCGCAGGCATCACCGCCCCCCCTGACGTTTGACAAGGTCAGCGCCCTGGCAGACAGCGCCCCAACCACTGCAAGCAGCGCCCCGAAAAGCACGTCCAGCAGTAACGTATCACCTGCGGGCAGCGCGTCCGCGCCAGGCTCTGCAACACCCGCCGGGCAGTCGCAGGATAACGGGCTGGCGCGCATTACCGGCGTGAAGCGGCTCGGCCTCGATCCGGATTTGTACATTCCGGCCGACCGGCATATCCCCTGCGCGATGATGCAGCGCTTTGTATCGGACGTGGGCGGGCGCTTTAACTGCCTTATCAGCGAGGACATTTACAGCGCCAGCAACGCCGTGCGCCTTATCCCGGCAGGCACTGAGGCGCGCGGCCTGTACCGCACCGGCACGCTGAAAAACGGGCAGGGGCGTCTGTTCCTCGCCATCACCGAGCTGCGCACGCCGGAACCCGGCCGCCTGGTTATTCCGATGGTTGACAGCCAGGCCGTGGGGGCGCTTGGCGAGAACGGCGTCGCGGGCTGGATAGACAATCACTGGCTGGAGCGGATAGGTAATACCCTCCTGCTCGGCACGGTACAGGACTTTGCCGCTGCGGCCTCCGGCTCGTCGCCGGGCAAGGATCGCAACACGGACTACACGGAGAACACCCGCGCGGCCACGGCGGAAATGGCAAAAACGCTCCTGGAAAACAGCATCAACATCCCGCCGACGATGTACCTCAACCAGGGTGACGTGATTGGCCTGGTCACGGGGGCGGACATTGATTTTTCAGACGTCTACAGACTGCGCATGAGGTAAGCGATGGACGATAAACTGACTGATACCCCGTCAGAGGGCAACGTCGCGCTGTCACACCTGCGCGATCTGTTGTTCGGGGACTACCTGAGCCGGGAGGGGCTGACGGAAATTGCCATCAACCGCCCCGGAGAGCTGCACACAAAAATCAACGGGGCGTGGGAAATGCACGCCTCGCCGGTCACGCTGCGCCAGTGCTCGTCCTTTGCCAGGGCGCTGGCCGTGTGGAACAACGACACCATTGATGAAACGTCGCCTATCCTCTCGGCCACGCTCCCTACAGGAGAACGCTGCCAGATAGTGGTGCCCCCGGCCTGTGAGCGCAACACCATCTCAATCACCCTGCGTAAGCCGGACTACTTCCAGCGCACCCATCAGTCGTATATCGATGCCGGGTTTTATGACCGGGTGCAGGGTACAGAAAAGGTGGAATCAAAAGACGGGGAGCTGAGCCGCATATACCTGTCCGGGAATATCCCGCTTTTTATGGAAAAGTGCGTGGAGTACGGCAAAACGCTCTTTGTGGTGGGGGAAACAGGCTCTGGGAAAACCACCTACATGAAGATGCTGCTGCACTACATTCCCGAGACGCTGCGCCTTATCACCATCGAGGACAACCCGGAGCTGAAGTTTTACAGCCAGAAAAACTACGTTCATCTGTTCTACCCGGCGGACGCCGGAGAGGGCGCAATAGTCACCTCTGATCGCCTGGTGCGCGCGATTTACCGTATGAACCCCGACCGCCCCCTGCTCGCCGAGGTGCGTGGCCGCGAGGCGTGGGACGCACTCAAGCTGATTGAGTCCGGGCACGAGGGGTTTATGTCCTCCCTGCACGCGGGCAGCCCGCGCGAGTGTATCTCCGGGCTGATTGACCGCTGCTACGAGCATCCGGCGTGCCGGGGCATGCCGGTTGACGTGCTGCTGCGCAAGGTACTGCACTGCGTCGACGTCATTGTGAGCGTGGACGTTCACGGCAACGTGCGCCGCATGAGCGACGTCTATTTTAAACCCCTGCACATGCAGGCTATGAAGGAGAGTTTCAATGATGCTGCCTAAACTGACCGGCCTGACGGCGATCGTCGTCCTCCTGGCGGGCTGTTCTTCGCCACCGGAGCCTGCGGCCGTTGACTGGTCACAACCGGCGCAGCCGGTAACGACCACCCGGCCGGTATGGGAACCCAACCGTCTTATCGTGGCCTCGCCGGTGACGGAAGGGCACTGGTCGCAGGTGCTTGCGCGTTTTGAACCCGGCGGGATTTACCCGGCCGCACAGTGGTACGCGGTTGCGCACGCCTCGCGCGCGGTAGTAAATGCCCCGGACGGCCAGCGCTTCTTTGCGGCCAAAACCTGGCTCCGCGAGGGCGGCTACAAGGGTGTGGTGGAGTTTCGCCCCCGCTCCGGCTGCCTGACCTGCGACACCTCAGAAATCGTCTTCTACCGATAACGGCGGCGACGGTCTGAGTCCTTCAGACCGTCACCGACGTTGAACAACCAACGGGCGTTAGCGCCCTGCTTCCCTTCAGAGGAAATCATCATGAAACACACCGTAATCACGGCGGCGCTGCTGTGCGCCCTTACTTCTCCGGCGTTCGCCGCCGATGGCCAGAATGCCGACCCGAATGACCCGTGCGCGATGGTGCTGTGCCTGGCCGGAAAGCTCGACGGCAGCAGTCCCGCCGAGTGTGACCCGATGTACAAAAATTTCATGAGCATCAAAAAGAAAAAAAAGGGGTCGTTTTTACCCGATCACACCGCCGCAGCGCGGCAGAAAAAACTGAGCGCCTGCCCGTCCGCTGACAGCGCCATTGTCGGCAAGATCATCTCGAAATTTGGCCGTATGAACGGTTGGTAAAACGGCAGCCGTAAAGGAGACACCACGTGATTAATCAAACCGTTTCTATTAATAACTTTTCCGGGCTGCTGAAAGATGAGGAGCTTCCTGCAGGTGATTTGCAGACGGTGCTGCTCGTTTTGTCGGAAATCAGCCAGAAACAGGATCATTTTCAGGCCAACACGTCCGAACTCGTCCAGCTCGCCGCGCAGCACTCGCCGACCTTCCAGGCATTACCAGCAGAACGTCAGTCGTTCTTCCGCTCCGTGCTCAGTATGCCGGTCTTCTTTTACACCGTTCCGCTGAGCGACGACGAGGCGGCGGAATGGGAAAAACTCGACGATAAGGATGCACTCCAATGGCAACAAAAACCGGATTTATAGCCCCGCCGTGGCCGCATGTGCGTGGTGATTCCGTTAGTGCCGCGAGCCTGATTTCTCGCATCGAGAAAGAAGCGCATCGCGGCTGCGGCCTGCATTACGAAATCTACCAATATCGCGCCCTGTGCGAATTGCACGATGTTCTGACCAGTCTCAGCGTCCGTGATGCTGAGACGTTCATGACAGTAGCGGCGGATCATGGCTTTAGTCTGTCTGATAACGACTTTCAGGAAAGTCGAATGATGTACTTCGAAACGATGGATGAAATCAGGAGAGATCAAGAATGAGACTGTGGATTGCAGAAAAACCCGCAGTCGCGAGCGATATCGCGAAAGCGCTGGGCGGCAACTTCACCCGGCACGACGGCTATGCCGAATCGGCGACCGATATCGTGAGCTACTGCGTCGGCCACGTGCTGGAAATGGTGCCCCCGGAGACGATCAACCCGGCCTACGCCACCTGGTCGCTCGACACCCTGCCGCTGAAGCTGTACCCGGTACAGCTTCAGCCAAAAGCGAGCGTGGCAAAGCAGGCTAATACCCTGGTGAAGCTGATTCGGCGCCCGGATATCAAAATGGTTGTCCACTGCGGCGACCCGGACGACGAGGGGCAGCTCCTGGTTGACGAGGTGCTGGAGTTCGCCGGAAACACCGCGCCGGTGAAACGGGCGCTTATTAACGACAACACCGCGCCAGCGGTGAAAAAAGCCATCAACTCCCTGCGCGATAACAGCGATTTTCGTGGGATGTACCTGAAAGCCCTGATGCGCAGCGCAGGAGACGCGATTTTTGGCTTCAGTATGAGCCGCTGTTACACCCTCAAAGCCCGCGATAAGGGCTATAAGGGCACGATTTCGGTTGGCCGCGTCCAGACGCCGGTGCTGGGAATGATTGTGCGCCGGTGGCGCGACAATCAGGCGCACAGCGAGGCGTTTTACTACCAGCTCGCAGGGCAGTTTATCAGCGGTACGGACGTTGTCTGCGCCCGCTGGCAGACGTCCGAATACGCGCCGGTGGACGATAAAAAGCGGCTGACGGATAAGGCCTGGGGGGAAGGACTCGCGAGGGCTCTGGCCGGAAAACCGGCCAGCGTGCTCGCGGCCGCCACCGACCGGGGAAAAACCACGGCCGCACCGCTGCCGTTTAACCTGCTGCGCCTCCAGGTGTATATGAACCGCAGGCACAAACTGACCGCGCAGCAGACGCTCGATATCACGCAGAAGCTCAAGGACAGTAAATACATTACCTACAACCGCTCTGACTGTTCTTATCTGTCCGATGAACAATTCAACGACGCGCCACAGGTGGTGGCGGCCTTAAAAACGCTCGACGTTTTTAACGGCCTTACCACCGACACGGCGCAAAAAAGTGCGGCGTTTGACAGTAAAAAAGTCACCGCCCACACCGCCATTATCCCGACGACGAACATGCCGGATTTAAGCCGCCTTACCGACAAGGAAAAGGCGGTTTATCTCACCATCGCGCAGTTTTATCTCGCGCAGTTCGTGGCGAAAAAGCGCTATGACGAGTCGATCGCGGAGATTAAATGCGGTGACGAGATGTTTAAAGTCTCGGCGCGTAAAATCACCGATGCGGGTTTTACGACGTTCCTGAACGACGCGGAAGAAGACGACGAGGAGGACGAAAACAGCACCTCGTTTGAGGCCATCAGCCGCCTGCAAACCGGGGCGACATTAACCTGCCGCGAGGTGGTGATTTCGGAGAAAAAAACTAAACCGCTGCCGCTGTTTACCGAGGCGACCCTGCTCGCTGCCCTCGTTCGCGTGGCCGATTTTGTCGCCGATCCGCGCATTAAAAAATTGCTCAAGGAGAAGGATAAAGACAAAAAAGATGAACACGGCGGCATCGGCACACCGGCGACCCGCGCGGCTATTATTGAGACGCTGAAAACCCGCGATTACATCACCGTGGAAAAGGGCAAATTTATCCCAACTGCCGCCGGGCTGGCGTTAATTGATGCCCTGCCCGACTCGGTGACGCAGCCGGATATGACCGCCGTATGGGCTGAAAAACAGGCGGCGGTTGAAACCGGCGAAATGACCATCGAGCGCTTTATTGATGGTCTTTACGCGGAAGTTTCCCGCCTGGTTGAGAGCGCCGATATTGCCATCAGCGCGACGGAAAAACAGCCCGTTAAAACGGCGCTTAACCGCCTCGCGGTTAAATGTCCGTCGTGCGGTTCTGAGCTGGTTATGACGCCGAAAACCTGCGCCTGTACGGGCTGTCAGTTCAAAATATGGCTGGAAGTGCGCGGCAAAAAGCTGACGGAAAAACAGGCCGAGAAGTTAATCGGCAAGGGCAAAACCGACGTTATTAAAGGTTTTAAATCGAAGAAAAACGACGACACCTATTCGATGATCGTCACGCTGAAAAACGCGCAAACCGGGGAACTCGGTTTTGAATATCCACCACGCGATCCGCTGAAAGGATTGAACGTATCTATGCCGAAGGAGCTGAAATTATGAACCGTATCCAGGACGAATTAACCTCAGAGCGCGCGCTGAAAAAGTTTTTACGTGAAAGTGATTTTGCCTTTCTGGAGATGCTGAGTGCACGTATTTCAGCAGCGCTTGATGAAAAACGCGCAGAGCATATCGAGCAGGAAAAGCTACGCCGACAGCGGGAAGAAAAGCGCAATGAATTGCTGGCGCTGATTGAATCGGAGGGCTTTTCACCGACAGAGCTGGTTAGTACAACTCCCGCCAAAAAGTCGGCAAAACGCAAAGCTAAATATCAGTATTTTGAAAACGGCGTGCATAAAAAATGGTCAGGCGTCGGACGCGTGCCGGTTGTAATTCAGCAAGAACTTGACGCCGGAAAACCTCTTGAATCCTTCCTTATTACCACCGACTAACAACGGCACAGGGTCGGTTTTGACCTGGTTTTTCGGGCTTCGAAGACTGGCGAGCATGGCGATTCAATTTTGAAAAAATTGCTAATCGACAGGCCGCCTGAGTCTGCGAAGTGGCAGGAGGCGAGTAAATTCAATTTCGAAGAAATTGCTAATTTGCGTCGCCGATTCCACTTTTTGAGCGCTCACCCCAAGTGAGCCGAAAAAAGCCGGGGGGGGCCGAATAAATTTTGCCGCCCCAGCGAGCAAAAAGACGCGCCCACGCGTCGGTTTATTTGGGGGGCTTGCCCCCCACACCGTCGTGCCTAAGTCTCCGGCCAAAAGCCGGTAGCGTGGCGCGACCACCCCCTAAAAAGCCTAGTTTCCCTTTAATTCGTCTTGTGAGGAACGAACAAGGCGAAGAAAAGGGCTAAAACAGGCGTCTTTTAGGGGGTGGTCGCGCGTAGCGCGCGACGGTGTGGCCTCTTTTGACCTTGGGGGTTTTGGCCGGGCGTTCAGCCAGGACATTACCCCCATGCGACATGCAGTAAGGGCGTCCAGCCCGCGCGTAATGCCGCACGCCGTTAGATCGCGGGAGTGTACCTCCTGCGATCATGGCCGCTTAGCGGCCACTTCTTTTGCAGCATGGAATCGGTCAGTCAGAACGATCACAACCTGTGACCGTTCTGACTGACCGATGGTGCTGACCGAATTTAAGTGAAGGAGAATATCGTGATATTCGACAAACTGAATCATTTGCTGTCGCCGATAGCAAATGCCGTCCTGGCCTTTATCGCCTTTTTGCAGGCGCATCAACTGGCGTTAGCGCTGCTGTCCGGCGTCATGCTGCCTTTTATATTTTCTGCGAAACACGGCGGTCAGGAAAAGCCGACGTTTCTGCAAAGGATCTTAATTCTGCTTTCCATGATCTGTTTTGTTTTCGGCTCGATAGCGCCAGTGGCCGTCTGGTTTTTACAGCGCATTTATGGCCGGGAAGATATCGCCAGTCCGCCGCTGCTTACCTGGACAATGGCGCTACTGTTTACCGTCGCCGGTTTTATTCTGCACGTGGTTTTACGGCGTTTGATCTCGCCTGAATTTGATAAGGTCAAACGCGGCATGGTGAAAAAAACCAGCATGGAGCGCGACCGCAGAACCGACGTTCGCCGGGTAAAAGAAATTTTACCCGTCACCACAGAATACGATCCGATGGATTACATCGATCTGAATAAGGGGATTTTTATCGGGCTGAGCCGCGAGGGTGAGCCGCAATATATTCCGTTAAAAGAATGGCAGACCCAGCACGCCGACATTATCGGCACCACTGGTGCCGGTAAAGGCGTCGTAACCGGTATTCTGCTTTATCAGAGCATCCTCGCCGACGAGGGCGTTTTTGTTCTCGACCCCAAAAACGACGAGTGGGCACCGCACCTGTATAAAAAAGCGTGCGCGGACGCCGGAAAACCCTTTGTGCTTATCGACCTGAATAAACAGGAATACCAGATGAACCTTATCGACGGTATCACCGCCGACCATCTGGAGGAATTATTCGTGGCCGGTTTCAGTCTGGCGGAAAAAGGCGAGGCGGCGGATTTTTACCGTATCGACGACCGCAAGGCGGCGAGAACGGCGGCGCAGTTCGTGAAGGATAATCCGGGCGCAACCGTGCGGGATATTTATAACGGCGATTATGTTCAGGGCATTGGCGAGACGATTAAAGCCTTTCACGGTAAAACCGAGGAGCTGGCAATGCTCAACAGCATTAACGCGCCAGGCGGTTTTGCGCTGAAGGAGATTTTCGACAAGGGCGGCTGCTGCTATATCATCGGTTCGATGCGTAACTCTAAAATCATTACCGCGCAGCGCATGATTTTAGTTCGCCTGTTCCAGCTCGCGGAATTGCGCGACCGCGTCGCGGGGAATATCCGCCCCATCGCCATCTTTAAGGACGAGGTGAAATATCACCTGTCCAAACCGGCGCTCGAAGGGTTAGGCGCGGCACGCGATAAAGGCGTCCATATATTAATGGCGCACCAGTCAATTGCCGACCTGCGCGACTGTCCGGCGGATTTAAACGGCGACGCCGTGGTTGGGGCGGTTGTGGAAAACTGCAAGTTTAAGCTGGTATATAAACTTCAGGATCCAGACACCGCCGAATGGATTGCGCGCATGTCGGGCACGATTTTAGTCGATGATGAAAGCCGGAAAGTCACCACCACGGCGGTGCTGACAGAAAAAGTCGATAACGAGCGCATGCTTCGGCAGGCGGAAAGCTATTACATCGACAGCAATATGCTCCAGAACCTGCCGAAGTTCGTCAGCTATATCTTCAGCCAGAACGCGCTCGCGTTCCCGTCGTTAATCTCACCGCTCAAGGTTAAAAAAGCCCCACTGGAGCTGTTTACCCTGCCGCCGGTCGCAGTCGCTACGGTGGCAGAAGTTAAACCGGTGCTGGATCTGGATTTTGATAAAACGGCTCCGGCAGTTCCGGCACCTGACATTATTCCGGTCAGCGCAACAACCACCAAAAAACCCTCAGCAACGGCAATACCCACTCCGCCGGTGCAACCTGACGAGGAGTGGCTGATGGCATCACAGCCCGCTCCAAATGACGAAATACATTCGTTGCTGGATTTATAAAATAAGGAGTTTCTATGCTTATTTCGTCGTATCAGGAACGTTATGCACGCAGCACTGAAAAAATTCGCGTACTGCTGAATTTTCTCAAGGAGGAAACCTACAGCGATTTTCAAATCATAAAGCTGCTTTTTGATTTTAAATCTGACCGCCCTCTCTACCGGTTGTTGGAGAAGGTGGAGAAAATGGGGCTGATTCAGAAGCACGTGCATGAATCCCGCGCGTCGAGAATATCCCTGTGGGGCATTACCACCGACGGGCTGGCCGTTATCCTCACGGCGGACGACAACATAATGCCCGCCCGCTTTGAACCCTACCGCCTGACCGGCTGGTCACTCGACCATCACCTTGATAACCAGCTAGTGCGCCTTACGCTGGAGAAGAACGGCGCGACAGGGTGGATTAACGGCGACCGTTCAACGTTCCTCAGTCAGTACAGCGTCAAACACCGTCCCGACGGGCTTATCAGCCTGCCGGACGGCAGGCTGATCGCCGTTGAAACCGAACGACGTATCAAAACAAAGGCGCGCTATCAGTCCATCATGGCGAGCCACCTGCTGGCTATCAGCGATAAAAAATGGCGGTACGCGTTTTACGTCGCCCCGGACGAGGCGAAAAAGCGCGCCCTGAAGATTATTTTCGACAGCATCGCCAGCGTGATCGTGAAAAACCAGCATGTGCAACTGGAGGCAAAACACCGCGACGTTTTCCGCTTTTACACCCTCGATGAACTGAAAAACCTGGAGCTGGACAACTATGCGTAAAACCACCCTTCTGGTGCTGGCCGCCGCCCTCTGCGTGCCCGCGTTCGCCACCGCCGCGCCCGTCCTGACGGCGGATTTTTCGCCGTCTGACGGGCGCCCTGCTCTTGAAATCGTGCTCGGCGCCATAAACAACGCCAGGCAGAGCATTGACGTCGCGGCCTACAGCTTCACCAGTAAGCCGGTCGCGACGGCGCTCGCCGGTGCTAACCGGCGCGGCGTGGCCGTGCGCGTGGTGGCCGACGAAAAGGCGAACAGCGACCGCTACACCGCCGTGACGTATCTGATAAACCAGGGCGTGCCGGTGCACCTTAACGGCCGTTACGCCATCATGCACAACAAGTTTATGGTGATCGACGGCAAAAACGTCCAGACCGGGTCGTTTAACTACACGGCAAGCGCCGTTTCGCGCAACGCGGAAAACGTGCTGCTGATCGAGGATGCGCCGCAGCTGGCGGAGGCGTACCAGCGAGAATTTAACCGCCTGTGGGATGAGGGCATCCCGCTGAATGCCCTGTACTGAATCAGCCCCGTCTGCGGACGGGGCTTTTTTTTTACTCCACTTCCAGCCAGGCTTTGCGTCCTTCAAGATGCAGCGCTTTCAGCATGGCGATCACGTCTTCTGCTGAACGTCCGCCATAGTTGAGACGGGTCTGCTCCCCTTCAAACTCCACCACGATAATGGTGTCCAGCGTCACCGACAGCAGCTCGCGGAGATCACGTAGCGTCTGCCCTGTACTGCGTGAATGCATGCACTGGGTTATCCGGTTGGCCGCCTCCTGGCACAATCCCTCTACGGCCTCGCGATATGCCAGACGCTGATCGAGGTTGCCCTCGATGTCGCTGATCAGTTTAACCACCGCCGTTTTGACGGTTTTGATTTCAGGAAATTTCGTTTTTGGGGAGCCTGACTGCTCCAGCGGGGATACGCTGGTCGCCGGTGCAGCTTTAGGGGCGGTTGTCGGGGTGTGCAGGTTCATCGTCATGGTCGTTTCTCCGTCAGTGTGAATTTCGTCTTCGTATCGCCTGACGGTTCGGCCTGCCCGGAGTCGTTCTGGTCAGCAAGGGCGCGCAGCGTGCCATTTACCCTTGCTGTCCAGGTTGTGACGGGGGACGATTACCGGAAGCTGATACGCAGGAGAAAGGCATCACAGGAGAAAATGACGATGTGCACACCCGGACTTACCGCCCCTTTAGCTGCACGGGTGAAACTGCCCTTCAGCGTCCGGGAGGACGGGTAAAAAAAGCACTGACGACGTCAGTGCTGCCTTTGTGACATGCGGTGTTACACTGCCTCTGCCGGTCAGTTCGCCCTTCCTGAAACCGGGGGCGGTTTGTTTTCGGGGACGTTCTGACCGGCTATCCCCCCATCACTTGCAGAAATTTCACCGCCCCTTATACTGTATGCATATACAGTTTTAAGCGAGGAAAAAAACGATGAAGTTCATTCCTGCAGTATCAGAAGCCAGCATAGTAAAAATTCCTTTGTTCACAGAGCGATGCCCTGCGGGTTTTCCGTCACCGGCAGCAGACTATACTGAGTCTGAACTGGATCTGAATGAGTACTGCATTCACCGGCGCCACTCCACCTATTTTGTCAGAGCGATTGGCAACTCAATGACTGATATTGGCCTCTATTCCGGCGATCTGATGGTCGTGGATAAAGCAGAACAGCCGCGGCACGGGGATATTGTTATCGCGGAAATTGAGGGTGAATTTACGGTAAAACGCCTGCTTCTGACGCCGCGGCCAGCCCTGCAGGCGATGAACCCGGACTTCCCTTCCCTGTACCCGGATCCGGAAACTCTGCAAATTTTCGGCGTGGTGACGGCCTTCATTCATAAAACCCGGAGGGCAGACTGATGTTCGCCCTGGCAGACGTCAACTCCTTCTACGCCAGTTGCGAGAAGGTTTTCAGGCCGGATTTGCGCGGCAAACCTGTCGTCGTTCTCAGTAACAACGATGGCTGCGTTATTGCCCGGAGTGCTGAAGCCAAACGGCTGGGTATAAAGATGGGAACCCCCTGGTTCCAGCTCAAAGAGGCGCAGTTTCCTGAAAAACTGTACGTTTTTTCCAGCAACTACGAGCTCTACGCGAGCCTGAGTAACCGTGTGGTCGCCCTGCTGGAAGAGCTGTCGCCCCGCGTCGAACAATACTCAATTGACGAATGTTTCCTGGATGCCCGGGGAATTAGCCACTGTATGGATCTGGAGGATTTTGGCAGGCAGCTGCGTGGGCATGTTCTCAGTGGAACCGGACTGACGATCGGTGTCGGCTTCGGCGCCACAAAAACACTGGCCAAATCGGCGCAGTGGGCGTCAAAGGAATGGCCACAATTCAGTGGGGTGCTGGCGCTGTCGCCCGAAAATCCACGCAGAACGGCAAAATTACTCAGCCTGCAGCCGGTGGAAGAAATCTGGGGCGTGGGGAACCGGATAGCGAAAAAGCTGCACGTTATGGGGATCACCACCGCCCTGCAGCTGTCGCTGACGAACCCTACATTTATCCGGAAAAACTTCAACGTAGTGCTGGAGCGCACGGTACGTGAGCTGAACGGCGAGAGTTGCATTTCGCTGGAGGAAGCGCCGCCGCCGAAACAGCAGATTGTCTGCAGTCGCAGCTTCGGGCAGCGGATCACCACCTACGGAGAAATGCGCCAGGCCGTCTGCCAGTATGCCGAGCGCGCGGCGGAAAAGTTGCGCGGTGAGCGACAGTACTGCCGGCATATCAGCACCTTCATCAAGACATCCCCTTTTGCGGTTAATGAGCCGTATTACGGTAACGTGGCCACGGAAAAACTGAACACCCCTACCCGTGACACCCGGGACATTATCGCGGCAGCGGTCAGGTCTCTGGACAGGATCTGGCTCGATGGCCACCGCTACGCAAAAGCGGGGATAATGCTCAATGATTTCAGTCCGAACGGCGTCGCGCAGCTGAATCTGTTCGATGACGTGCAGCCACGGCCGCACAGCGATGCGCTGATGAAGGTACTCGACGGCATTAATCATTCCGGACTCGGGAAAGTCTGGTTTGCCGGACGGGGTATTGCGCCGGACTGGCAGATGAAACGGGAGATGCTGTCACCGGCATATACCACACGCTGGAAGGAGCTGCCGGTTGCCCGTTTCTGACCGTTGAAATGACAGAAGGGACTTGCCGCCAGAGCTTACTTTACCGATCATACAGGTGACTTGTCTCAGGGGGGAACCATGACAAATATCATTCTGTGTGATGTGACTGCCAGCGTCAGCGAACTTAAAAACGATCCGGTGGCCACCGCCAGTGCCCGCGGCGGCTACCCGGTCGAGATAATTGACCGTAACCGCCCTGTTTTTTATTGTGTGCCCGCGGCTTTGTATGAACAAATGCTCGATGAGCTGGACGAAAAAGACCTGGTGCAAACGATAACAGAACGTCAAAACCAGCCGCTGCGTGAAGTGGATCTCAATCAGTATCTGTGATGTGCTCCGGTGCGAGGAGCAAGGAATGTATTAAGCCAATGTTAAGGAACAATATGGGTAGCAAAATCGCAGGTGTGGTTTTCTTATACTTCGCTGTCTGGGGAATGGCTTCAGTGATTGAATTGCAGTACTGGCGTAACGCTGATACCTATCCTGTCTGGCTGACAAAACATCTCCGGATCTCTCCTGAAAATAACGACAAGAGCCTGATAAGGATAGAAATGGAAACCTTTGACAAGGTATGTGGTGATAAAAGGGGCCTCCTTGCCGTCACCCAAAAACAAAACGGTATGTTTATGCGCTGTGATGATTCCCCCGGTTTTTTTTCATGGTTCAGCGGCGTTTACAAAGTCAATTAATCAGATAACGTGTTGCACTTTCAATATGTTACCCACATGGTTATCCCCCGTTACTGTGGGTAATCAATATATTGTGTCTCTGGCAGCTGCTTTTCCTACCATATGTTGTCCCTGCCCGTTCTATTTTGTGATCGGACAGTGTGAAAAACGACATCACAGTGGAGACGCTGCTGACGGGATGATGTTCATCCAGGGTCGTAAGATCGGCCGGTACTGGTTACCCGCCGGACGAAGGGCCGGC
>OJJJ01000227.1_pt1 | contig 34802 bp, 34 predicted proteins | sample 1596311 | NCBI WGS metagenome assembly OJJJ01 (sample SAMEA4350140, study PRJEB24818) | metagenome | biome: human; feature: gut; material: faeces | place: Denmark | collected 2013-09 | reverse complement strand
AAATCGTGTTGTAGGATTCCCACTAGCTGAAGATGTTATTGACATGAATACTGGTGAAATCGTAGCAACAGCTTTTTTTTTTTTCAAGCAGAAGACGGCATACGAGATTCGCCTTAGTATCGTGGGCTCGGAGATGTTGATAAGATACAGCAAAGGAATAGGTTATTTTAAAGTTATCTTTTTGACTTTCATCCATTCCAACAACTAAAGCATAATTTCGATCTTCAATATCAATATTTTTCTGTGTAAATGCTAATAAAATTAAAATAATAACCGCAATAATTTCTTTTCTCATGATTTCTTTGTATCATGTAGCCCTTTTTTCAAGCTCTACATTTCTATGCTCCTTTCCCGATATTTTCTTTTATAGAAAACCATCGAAAGTATTGGAATAATAATAGCAATCGGAAAATCAATCACACCTAGATATCGAAAATAAAGAGCTGTGCTCGTTTCAATATCGGGAAGGAGTAGGGTAAGAAGCCCCGATAGCGAAAAAAAGATAGCGAGCATGACTCCTTTTCTCTTCTCTTTCCACACATCCTTTAGCAACCACATACTGTATGTGGAATATCCACTAGTCACTCCAAATAAACTAAAAATCCAAAAGGCGATCAATAAAATATCCAGCCTTGAAATAAAATCTGCTGGCAATTTTGCCGTCTCCATCATAGCAAGAGCCGACCAAAGAGAGTCTTTTGTTAAAGTAACTCCGAATAATCCAATTGTCACAAGAAAGATAACAATATGGAAAAAACTCGTCCTAGCAAAACCTTTTCCTGCCATTTTTGCAATTGTATTTTTCTTTGTTACAGCTTCCTCTTGTCGTCCTATCTCTTTTCTTTCTACTTCTTCAAAATATCCGCTTTCAAATAGTAAAAATTCCATAGGACTATAGCTTAGCAACACAATATAAGAAGTTTTTAAAAATTCTTTTCCATGAAATGCTCCTTTTGGAATCCACTCTGCATATGATATTTCTGGTATGGATAACAAAATAACAAGAAGTAAAGGAACAAAAATAAAAAAGTAAAGCACTTCTAATACTCTTCCTCTCGTTTCAATTCCTTGGTACGCAACATAGGCACAAATAACGATAAAGGGAATTAAAATACGAATTTTTCCTTGCCCTTTTAAAATGGTATCTCCAATCAAGCTGACGAACAAAAGCATTGTATAAGCATTTTTTATTACAAATCGTATAAAGTAAAGAAAAAGAATCGTTCTTTTCCCAAACACATGAAAACTTCTTTCAAAATAAAGGCTCGTCCCTCTTAGTCGCCTTCTAACCCCTAATAAAAATAAAAGATAGATACCAGCTAACAGTATCCCAAATAGGAAAGCATAAATCCCATTGTATCCAAACCCTCTCGTTACAAGAGTTGGCATCGTTAAACTAAACGTTCCAAATATCTCAATGAGAAACACTCTTTCAAACTGCTTTAAGGAAAGCTTTTTATTTTCTGCGAACATGATCTTCTTCCCCCTTTCTCATACGCACTCTTGCTCCACGCCTTGTAAAGATTGGGCGTTCCTTCATCATACGAATTGGAGCTTTAAAAATATAATCTTTCTTTGTTCCATATCCCGCAACAGAAGAGGAAACTGTTGGCATTAAATATGGAATTCCATAGCTTTCTAAATGGCATAAATGAATGAGCACAAGTAAAATACCAATAAAAAATCCATAAATTCCCCATAAGGCACACGTTCCAATTAGAACAAATTTCAATAGTCGAAAAGTAGAGGTAAAACTTTCATTTGGAATAGAAAACGATGCAATAGCTGTTAAGGATACGACTATGACAACAATCGTACTAACAAGCCCTGCCTCCACCGCTGTCTGTCCTACAATCAATCCTCCTACCACTCCGATCGTATTTCCCATCTGACCTGGCATTCGAACCCCTGCTTCTCTTAACATTTCAAAAGCCAATTCCATTAACAACAGCTCAATGACTACAGGGAACGGGACTCCAAGCCTTGCAGATGCAAACGATAAGACAAGGCTTGTTGGTAACACTTCTGTATGAAAATTAAAAATAGCAATATAAAGTCCTGGCAATCCTATGGAAATGAGTGCTGCCATATACCGCAAAAATCGTTCAAACGATGCCACATAAAACCGATTGTAATAATCGTCCGATGCCTGAAAAAAACAATGCAACGTAACTGGAGCTAAAAGCACTCCTGGAGAGTTATCCACAACGATAGCAACTCTTCCTTCTAAAATTCCACTAGCAGTCTTATCAGGACGTTCGGTATGTTGATATTGTGGAAATGGCGATAGAGTATTTTGTTCCAACAAATGTTCTAACATTCCATTATCAAAAATCGCATCAATTTTTATATCTTTTAATTGCTTTTCGATTTGCTCTACTAACTCTGGCTCTACTAAATCATCCATATAAAAAATTCCTACATTGGTTCGAGAACGAAATCCAACCGTAGTCTGCTTCATCTTTAGCCGTGTATCTTTGATTCTTCTTCGTATTAAAGCGGTATTGGTTCGAAAGTTTTCATTGAAACTATCTTTCGAACCCCGTAGTACCACTTCTGACTCTGTCTGGCTCACTCCTCTTGTTGGAAATCCTTTACTTGAAATCACCAATCCTTTTTGGTTACCTTCCGCAAATAACGCAGTGTCCCCACTTAAAATAGCTCCTACTAATTCATCCATATTATCGGTTTCTTTCACATCCACCGTTTCCACAATTTCAGAAAAGAAGTCCGAAAACCAATCGTCTCCCTTACTCACTCGATTTAAAAATGGACGGACAATAGATTCTTCTAACATTTCTCGATTGATAAGCCCATCAATATAACAAATATAAACCCTCTCTTGTTTGTTTTGTCCATTTTGAAGTTCCTTTTTTATCACATCATCGCAATCCACAAATAACTGCTCAATCACCTCAACGTTTTTCTTTAAAACGCTTGAAACGTTTGCTATAATTTTATGCTCAAAACTATGCCATTGATCCACAGTTCCACTTCCTTTCCATTATGTTATCCACTATCTTCTTGCATTTCTCCTCATAGGTTGTGTCTTTCCATCAGTCACTCTTTTTTCTTTATAAGTTTCGTATTATTTACACGTAGCACTTTTTTATATTATGGGAAACACAATTTCCTGTCACACAAAAAAAAGAACACTTACCATTCTTTTCTTCTCCTATCAGAGTTTTCCTAAAAATAGTATGTGTTCTTCTTTGTTTTTTATTCAAACTTTCTTTTTTATTCTGACTGTTGTCCTGTCATGGTTCTTGCTAATTTCTTTAGCACTTTCTCACATCGAACAATATCCTCTATTGCTACCCATTCATCTGGTTTATGAGCCAATTCTAAATTTCCTGGACCGTAAGACATACAGTTTCGATTGCCTAGTGTACCCGCGATAACAGCCGTATCCGTATAGCCTGGGAAAAAACTTATTTTTGTATCTTCCCCTGTCACTTCATCTGCACATTGTTTTAATTGATGTAATAAATAGGAATTTTCATCTTTTTCCACATAAGGGCGATCTCCTGTAATTTTATAATGTCCTTTTACTCCTACAATTGCTTGTTCCGCCTTATGAATGGCCTGTTTTACAATTTCTTCTGCCATCTTCGTATCAGTTGGTGGCACTAAACGCATATCCACCCATACGGTACAGTGGTCAGGAACAACATAAGGACGATATCCTCCTTGTATCTGCCCAAAAGTTACTGTAGAAATCCCAAGATCTTCATGTGGCTTTAAACGCTCAATAGAAAGACGAATTTCTCTTATCACTTCCGCCATAGCTGCATTGGCATCTGCCCCTTTCCATGGTGTACTCGCATGAGCCGTTATTCCATCGATTGTAATCTCAAACCATGTACGTCCTTTATGTGCTACTTGAATTTGCCCATTGGTTGGTTCTGTATCCATAATCCAATCTTCTTTTTGTACCCAACCATCTGCTATTGCTTTTTCTACCCCTCTCATAAAGTCTTCTTCATCTGCACTACAAATCAGCTTCAAACTATGTTTTAATCTCTTTCCTTCCTTAACTTCTCTTGCTATCTCACAAAATGCAGAAATGGCACAAGCAAGCCCTGATTTCATATCACAAGCACCTCGTCCATAGATCTTGCCATCAAGTTCTTCTGCCCCTAATGGATCTTTTGTCCAATCCTCTCCAAGCATCACCGTATCCATATGACAAATGAAAATCATAGCAGGAGTTTTTATCTCTCCTTCGATTTCTGCCATTAAATTATAACGATTTGGCAATACTTCACTTGTTGAAATAACAACTCCTTCTTTTGGAAGGATCGATTCAATATAATCTTTAATTTCTTTTTCATAGTTTCCTGGATTTGAACTATCTAATCGAACTAATTGTTTTGTAAAAAAAATAGCATCTCTTTTTTCTTCCCTGTTTATCACAAAAATTCCTTCTTTCTCTTTTTTCTATATGAAATAAACTTTTGACACATTAATCTACAAATTGTCTTTTATCTAATGGCTTTTTAAAAATATAATACGTCATACTAGCGGTTGCTCCAATGCTCCCATCTGGCAATAATAATTCACCAGTAACGTGAAGAATTGATTTCCCCCTTGCTGTCATTTTTACTTCCACTTTGACTCGGTCTCCAATTTGCACTGGTTTTAAAAAGCTCGTTTGGATATCTGTTGTAGTAATACTATGGTTTTCTGTTAAAATTCTTGATAAAATGCCTCCACAAGTATCAAAAATTGTTACAAGCATTCCCCCATGTACAATTCCGATTGGATTTGACATAAATTCTGTCATTGTAAGTTCCATCGTACCTTTTTGATCCACTACTGAAATATTACAATTTTCAGGATATATATGTGACATAATTCCATCTTGAAAATCTTTATTTCTTTTTTCCAATAAATTAGTAACTTCCTGATTCACTTCTTCTTGTGTCCTATTTTCTTGAAAACTCATACACTATCCTCCTCTCATATGGCATATAGAAAACAATGAGAAAAATCTCCTTAGATGAAAACTTCTAAGGAGATTTTTTTAATATGTTTTTTATTCTTCTTCAAATTCAACTTCGATGATATTATCTAATCTTTCTTGAACAATTTCTTGCTCTTTTTCATCTACAATTGCTAATAATTCCATATCTTCTGATTTTGGATCATATTTGGATACTTCGATGATAACATTTCCTTCGTCATCGCTTTCTCCACTTGTAAATACAACATAGTGCGCATCTGTTTCTTCGCAATAAAATGTTGTGATTACTTCGCAATCCACTTCCTGTCCATTGTCATCGTATACTGTAAAATTGTTAATTCCATCAAATTGCATAATTTTTCTCCTTTTACTTTTGCATTTTTTCTTTTAGAATCTCGATTCCTTTTTGTAGCTGTGTGTCCTTCTCTTTTGGCACATCAAGAGAATTTCTGAATGCTTTTGGAAGTTCAACTTCTACATCTGGTTCAATTCCTTTTCCATGAATACATACACCATTTGGTGTATAGTATTTTGCCACTGTGAGCTTTAAAGCAGAACCATCTTTTAACGGATATATGGACTGAACAATTCCTTTTCCAAATGTCGTTGTTCCAACAATCGTTCCAATCTCATAATCTCTCACAGCACCTGAAAATAGTTCAGACGCACTAGCGCTCTGACCATTCACAAGCAATACAAGTGGTTTTGTAAATTTTTCATCATCTTCTGCCCAATATTCTTCTCTTGTTCCATTTTTATCTTCTGTATATGCGAGAAGACATTTTGGTAAGAGTCGATCGAGCATTTTTTGAGCGGTTGTTACAACCCCACCACCATTGTTACGAAGATCGATGATAAGCCCTTCCATTCCTTGTTCTTCGAGCTCATTCACAGCTTCCTCAAATTGATTTGCCGTTACTTCATCAAATTCCGAAACTTGGATATATCCTATTTTATCAGAAAGAAGCTCATAAGTCACGGTTTCATTTTCAGTTTCTCTTCTTTCTACTATAAATTCTTTTTCTTTCCCTGTGGATTGCTGATAAACGGTAAGAGTAACTTTCGTTCCTTCTTCGCCTTTTATTTGAGCTACAATGGAATTTAAGTCCTGATCTTTTACCGGTTTACCCTCTATTTTAGTAATTCTATCACCTGCTCGAATTCCTGTCTCATAGGCAGAGCCTTTTTTAAAAGGATTGAGAACGATGACATCTCCTGTTTCTTCATCTTTTTGGCAAAGTACTCCAATTCCACAATAGCTTCCTTCTAAAGACTCCATCATCTTTTCATACTCGTCTTTTGTATAGTAGGCAGAATATGGATCTCCAAGTCCTGCTACCATCCCTCGATAAGTATAACTTTCGATTTCTTCTTGATCGATATCCTCTAAATAGAAGGATTTGATATATTGGGATATTAAATTTGCCTTTGATAGTACTTGATCAGTAATCAGAGAATCTTTTGTAAAAATGGATGTTTGAAACAAAGGATAAAGACTTCCACCAATGAATCCAACTCCTAAACAGATAACCATAAAAATGGCTACAAGAACTACTTTAACTCCTGTTCCCTTTTTGTTTTGCTTCTTTCCGTCCATAAATTCTCCTCTATTCTATTCTCTTTTTATAAATAGTCCCAAGGACTCACATAAGAACCATTCTTCATAACGCTAAAATGAAGGTGATTTCCTGTTGAAAGCCCTGTTGATCCAACACGTGCAATCTGTTGTCCTTTTGATACTGTCTGACCAGAACTTACTAAAAGACTAGAACAATGCATATAGACCGTCGTAATCCCATTTCCATGGCTTATCATAACATAATTACCCATAGAACTGCTATAAGAGGCTGCAATGACAGTTCCACTACCCGCAGCTACAATCGATGAACCATATGGAGCTGCAATGTCAATTCCATTATGCAACTTCTTTGTCCCAAGAATTGGATGAATACGATATCCAAATTGAGAGCTAATTGTGTGACTGCTTGGGCAAGGCCACGTAAATCCTGAACTTGTACTACTAGAAGAACTGCTAGAAGAAGAACTGCTTCCACTTCCACTAGAAGAAGAGGTTGTGTTACTGCTTTGGCTTTGTTGCTGTTCTGCCTGTTTTTTCGCTTCTTCGGCTTTTTTCCTCGCCTCTTCTTCTGCTTTTTTTCTTGCTTCTTCTTCTAATTTTTTAATTTCCTTCTCTTGTGCAGTAATTTGTTTCTCATAGGCTAAAATCGTAGCTTTTCGTTTCTTTATATTATTTTGAAACTCTTTCACTTGTTGCTTCTTAGCAGCTGCTTTTTCTTTTAGCTTTTGTCTTTGCGTCTTTACTTCTTGTCGAAGTTGTTTCACTTCTTTAACTTCTTTTTCCTGCTGTTCTTCTTTGTCCGCAATCTTTTCCCGTGTCGCCTCTAAACGATTTAACATGTTATTATCATATTCAGATATTTTAGCCACATACTCTGCACGATTCAACATATCTCCAATAGACTTAGCTTGAAAGATAATATCAATATATTCACTTTCCCCATTTTCATACATATATTTAATTCGAGTCTTCATAGAGGCATATTGATTTTTCTCATCTTCTTTGGCCTGTGCTAGCTCTTCTCTTGTATTTGCCAAAGCCTCTTTTGACGCAGTAAATTTGTCATTGAGTTTACTTAACTTCTTATCCAAAGTGGTCATTTGTTTATCTAATTTTTGGATAGAAGCCTGTAACTTCTCTTGCTTTTTTTGCAACTTCTCAATTTGTTTTTCTTCTTTACTTTTATTGGTCTCTAATTGTTGTTTTGCCTCTTGTGCATCACTTAATTTTGACGCCGATACTGGTACAGAAAGGCTTCCCATCAAAAGCCCCATTATTAGTATCTTTCCAATTTTCTTTCGTTTCATACGGATTAAACCCTCCTAAACACGCAAATGCCGATACAATGTGACATAGCTTCCTAAAAATCCTACCCCTACTCCAATTAGTAGAGAAGCTGGTGCCATCACACTAAGTACCTCATTTGGTGGTAAAAACGTTAAAATATTTTGAAGAAAACGATAATTTTCTGCCACATAATGGATGACTCTATCATAAGCAGCATATAAAATTCCAATTGGAATAATAGAACCAACAAGTCCAATAATAAGGCCTTCTATAATAAATGGAGCCTTTACAAAGAAATCCGTCGCTCCAATTAATTTCATAATTGCAATTTCTTCTTTTCGAACAGCGATTCCAATGGTAATTGTATTACTAATCAAAAAGACTGCCACTGCTAATAAAATAATAACAACTCCTGCTGCTGCATAGCCTGCTAGCATATTTAAATTGGTAAGTCCAACCGCTGCTCCTTCTGAACTTTCTACTTTACGCACCCCATCAATTTGCTCAATCTGCTTTACAATTTCTTGTTGCTGTGCAATATCCTCGATAAAAACTTCATAAGAAGCGGAATCCGCTAAAGGATTATCAGTTCCAAATGCTTTTAATACTTCTTCTTCATTTCCAAACACTTCTTCTGAAAATGTCTTCCATGCTTCTTCGGCTGAAATATAATTGGTTTCTACAACCCCATCGATGTTTTTAATTTTAGTCCCAATGGCCTGAATTTTCGTTTCTTCCATTCCTTCGTTAAAAAATACCGTAATTCCAACTTGTTCCTCTGCATTTTTTACCATATAACGGAAATTCATCCCTATGGCAATTAAAACGCCAAACAAAAATAAACATGCCACCATCGTTCCAATGGAAGCTAACGTGAACATCCTATTTTTATAAAGATTCTTTGCTCCCTGCTTTAAGCTATACCAAAGTGTATTAATCATATGTATAACCACCTTTTTCCTCGTCGCTTATGATTTTGCCTTTTTTTAGTGTAATAACGCGTTTTTGCATCATATTTACAATCTCTTGATTATGGGTTACAACAACAACTGTTGTTCCTTTTTTATTAATCTCATCGAGCATTTTCATAATCTCTACCGAATTCTCTGGATCCAAATTCCCTGTCGGTTCATCTGCAATTAAAATTGGTGGCTCATTTACTAAAGCTCTTGCGATTGCAACACGCTGTTGTTCACCGCCTGATAATTGTCTTGGATAAGCACGATACTTATCTGCAAGACCAACCATGGTTAACATAGAAGGCACCTGCCTTCTTATTTGATGGGCAGGTGCTTCAATTACTCTCTGTGCAAAAGCAACATTCTCATACACAGTTAAGTCTTTTAACAGACGGAAGTTCTGAAAAACAACACCGATTTTACGGCGTATTTTAGGAACTTCCCTTCTTTTTAGTTTTGTTAAATCCTTATTGTCAACCATGATCGTTCCTTTTGTTGGTAATAATTCTCTTAAAAGCAATTTAATCAGAGTTGTTTTTCCTGAACCGCTTCGACCTACAATAAAAACAAACTCTCCTTTTTCAATTTTAATATTAATATCCTCTAAGGCGGTATTGCCACCTGGATATGTCATGCTTACATTATCAAGAACGATCATCTTTATCCTTCCTTACTATGTTCCTTATTATCCTAAGTTTAATAGTCAATTGTTTCCATGTACTTCATGTATTTTACAACCATAAGTGCAATTTTAAATGTAATGGCATCTTCAAAGATGCGAAGATCAAGTCCTGTGCTCTTTTGTAATTTATCAAGACGGTAAACTAATGTGTTGCGGTGAATATAAAGCTGTCTTGATGTCTCAGATACGTTTAAGCTATTTTCAAAGAACTTATTAATTGTGACAAGTGTCTCTTCATCAAAGTCATCTGGAGAACGACCTTCAAAGATTTCTTTAATAAACATTTTACAAAGAGGAATTGGAAGTTGGTAAATTAAACGACCAATACCAAGTTTACTATAAGCGATTACATTTCTTGAACTGTAGAAAATTTTTCCTACATCAAGTGCCATCTTCGCTTCTTTATAAGAGCGGGATACTTCTTTAATTTCATTGACAAAGGTACCAAATGCCACATGAACTTGTGTCATCGCTTCTGAGTTAAGCATATCCACAATCACATTGGCCGTTTTTGCCATATCGTCATAAGTCTCTCCTGGTTTTACTTCTTTTACAAGAATAATGCTCTTTTCATCAACGGCTGTAATGAAATCTTTTGTCTTAGAAGAAAATAAACTGCGCACAGTTTCAAGTGCATTTGTATCTTTTTCTGTCTGTGTCTCAATAATAAAGACAACTCGTCTTGCATCTACATCAATGTGTAATTTTTTCGCGCGATTATAGATGTCTACGAGTAGTAAATTGTCAAGAAGAAGATTTTTAATAAAGTTATCCTTGTCAAAACGTTCCTTATAGGCAACTAAAAGATTTTGTACTTGGAAAGCGGCAATCTTTCCAATCATATATACATCATCTGTTTCTCCCTTTGCCAAAATCACATATTCGAGCTGATTTTCGTCAAACACTTTAAAAAATTGATGACCTTGAAGAACTTGGCTCTCCGCTGGGGAATCCACAAACGCCAACACTGCCTTCTCATATTCATCAACATCCTTCAAAGTGGAAGCCAGCATCTTGCCCTCCGTATCCATAACGCCTAAATCAATTCTCGTAATCGATTTAATTCCTTCAATGGTATCTTGAAGTATTTGATTTGATATCATTGTGCTTCACTCCTAACTTGTAATTTTCACTTCGAATCCGTTAGAAATAACCAGCTATCACTGATTTTTCCAAACAATTCCCTAAAATACTAGAAAAACTCCTTTTCTAGTTTTCCTCCTCACCCTATGGGTCATCAAAGGCAATTATCCTATCCAAAGATATACCTATATATTATACTATAATCCAAAAAAATAAAAGAGGAAATACACAAAAAACTGTACATTTCCCCCAAAAAATACTTTTACCTCTCGTAAAGTATAGCGTCACCACTATCCTTATTAAACAAAAGTGGTACTGGATTCTTGTAACAAATCACGATTTTATCCTCTGGCATTATTTTTCCTTCACCTTCTACTAAGGCTCCAAAAGCACTGCCATCATAGTCAAAATACGCATATTGCTTTCCATTGTATTCTTTTAAATATTTCACTTCCGCTGTCGGAGCATTATTTTCTTGTCCTACCTCAATGCGAATCACTTCAATATCATCTGGTCGAATTCCTAAGATTACTTTCTTATTTACATAGCCTTTTTTACGAAGAATTGCTTCAATATCCTCTTCTACAATATGAGGACATCCAAAGAACTTTGTCTCTAAGTGATCTTCTTTTTCCACGATTTCAATTTCAGTAAAACTCATAATCGGCATCATCATAGCTCCCGCTACCGTCATATTCATTGGCTTATCATAGATCTCTTGTGGCGTTCCTATTTGAAGGAGTTCTCCTTCTCTCATAACAGCGACACGATCTCCAATATAAAAAGCTTCTTTTGAATATTCTGTTACAAATAATGTGGTTACTTTTGTAATTTGCTGTAACCTTCTTAATTCATTTAATGCCTCTTTTCTATCTTCTTTTGGTAATTGAGCAATCGGATCATCTAATAGAAGTATTTTTGGTTCTTTTACAAAAGCCCTTACCAAAACCATTTTAAAACATTCTACTGGGGTTAAATCCGCTGGCATTTTACTTAAATATTCACTGACGCCTAATTTCTCTGCAATTTCCGTTACTTTTGTTTTTATTTGTGATGGTGGATATTTTAACAATTTTAATCCAAAAGCTAAATTATCAAATAAATTCATCTCTGGATATAAGGTATAGTTTCGAAATACCATTGCGACCTTTCTTGCTTTTGGATCGGTTTCATTAATTAATTGTTCATCCAACCAAATTGCCCCGTCTGTGCTGGACTCCAAACCTGCGATAATACGTAACAATACGGATTTTCCACACTCTGAGGGACCAACAATAGCAACTAGCTCTCCGTCTTTTGTCTCTAATTTAAAGTCTTTAAGCGCCATTTGATGATTTGTATAAGTTCGATATAGATTTCTAATTGTAAGTTTACTCATGCTTCCCTCCTGCCTGTAGTGACTACTTTCTTAATTTTTTATTTTTTGTTGATGCAAGAGCATACGCAAGGCAAAAACACTCTAATTTTTGCTTATCACAACTTGTAAACGCGAGAAATATATTGTTATGAAGTTTCTCCTACTCGTATGTTTTCAACACCTTTTGTACATCATAACACGAGAAAAAAAGCGATTTCCATACTAAAAGTATACAAAATTTAATATCATTGTTTATATATTTTTATTGTATTCGTCTTTTGATTCCCTATCCTTTTGCTCTTCCTGCTCTTTCATCTTGTGTTGAAACACTCTTTTTAATAGTGTATGTCTTAATTTTATCCCATGAAAGAACCGATAATAAAGAGATTCTAACTTTAACTTCTTAACCCATGATGGAATTTCTGTTTCGAATCCAATCTCTTGTAACACTTCATCTTCTGCTTCCCCAATGCAGAGACAAAGTTTTACATTCATACGAGTTCGATTCTCTTCAATAAATTCCATCGCAAGAATCCCTTTCATTAATACAAACATCACATCAGGTGCTGCTGCATTAATATCGTTAATAATAAAATCGATAGCATCTTCTTTTGTTTCCTCTTCAATACAACTTCCAAAACAAGAAATACTGCTATAACTTTGTTTTAAATTATTCATTAAATGATCAAGCTCCTCTTGATCGGTTCCTATCATATAAAGACTCGCTCGGTTTTTATTCATTCTCACTAACAAACGCTCTAAATAGCATTGTGCCAATAGCATCCGTTCTTTTTGAGAATTTTTATCCTCATATACTTGTTCTTCTAAAGTTCGATCTGCTGAAATCACATAATCACATTGCTCTAAAAATGTCTTAAATTTTTCATCTTCTTCTGCTTGCAGAATCGTTTTCATACTTGTAAAATAAATCATTCGGAATGCCTCATGATTTAAATAAATTTGAGTTTGATTTAAAAGTCGATCCAATCGTACTTTATCAATCGATACTCCTAAAATTTTTGTCTTTTCTTTCATATATGCTATTCCTTATGCTTTATACATCACATGGATGCTCCATTAGGAAAAATTGCCTCGAACGTAAACAACCGCTGTTGTCGTCGGTACTAACTCACACTTTGAACGAATCAAATAGCGATGATACTGTATTCCATTTGTGCCACTTTTTACATGCTGTCGTTCTGTTTCATCTAAAATATAAGTATTATTTGTTGTCTTAAAAGTCGCATCCCCTGAATAAAAGATCAATTCTGAGCCATACCTTAAAACTAGCTTTTTTCCTTTTTTTAATGTTACTTTTTTAAAATTAGCACGATCTATGCTTTTTATCGCATCATCTAATTTTGTTTTTAATGTTTCATTTTCTTTTTCTAACTGTTGGATTTCTTTTTCTAAAGCTGTAATCTTATCAGAACTTTCCTCTCCTGTGCTAGAAGTGTTGATAGACTTTAGTCTTTCCTCTAAATAACTTTTTGTAATCAAAGGATCTCCGGCAGAACCAGGTTCTGCTTTACTAGAGGCTCCAACAACAGCACCTGCTCCAAATACGACGCACATCATAAGAGCGATTCCTATCAGCATTTTTTTACTTCTCATAGTTCCTCATACTCCTTATCCTAATACTTATGATTCCGCAGTTCCTAATACAATACGAATATCCGCACTGTCCAATTGTTCATCCGTTATAAATTCTGCCTTTGGAAAATAAGATTTTAAATCAAGACCTCTTCCGGCTTCTTTTACATATACAATTGCATGGTCTTTGACACCACTTCGATCGGTATCCGCATGAACCACATGATATCCTTCTTCCCTTAATTTATTCATCCAACTTCCTGCAAGTCCCTCTACTGTTGTACTATTATAAATTTCAATATCTAAGTCTTTCGAAGAAACAACACTCACATCAAACTGACTCATATCTTGTGCTGTTTCATAAGGATCTTCTATTGCAAAAATACTATCGAACAATGCTTCAATCTCTTCTTCATTTCCACTCCACTGTCCATCTACCTCACTTCCAGGTAGTAAATGGAAGCAATATTGATTCGGTGTTATTTCTAAAAATTTACTTCCATATTGATTCATAATTTCTTCGGAATGGTTGCAAGTAACCAATTGATAATATTGTTCATAGTAATCCTTCTTCTTTGTTTCATCAAGGGAAGCAACTGCTTGATAATAAATGCTCCAATATTGTGCTGCCACTTTTGCTTGATCCACATCTCCATTTGGATATCCTTTAAACTCTAGCAGGCCTGCTGCTTTTTCCCCGTCTAACTCCTGTTCTCCTGCTTCTAATGTCAATTCATATCCGCCTGTATCTTTTGTACTAATTGCGATTGGAACATCCATATTCTGTGGATCTAAAAGATTTACAACAGAGGTAAGAACCTTTTGGTTATAAGCTTCATAATATGGAATGTCCTCTATACCTAAAATCTCTTCTAATGCTTGTACTGTAAGCTCATAACTCTTTGTTTCATCCTGAATATAAGTATTAATATCGCCAATTGTAATCGTTTCAGGTAAATCATCGACTTCTTTTTTTATCTGATCATAAACCGCACTAGAACTTATCAGCTGTGTATTCGTGGGAACCATAATACAGTCCATATTCTTTGTATTAGAATTAAATACTTTTACCATAATCCCTTCTGTACCACTGCTTCTCGTATCGTCCAATAAAACAGCTGTATATAGAATATTCGCTCCTTCTTCTTTCTTATTATGAAGCGCTTCCAGTTTTTCTTTAATCTTACCACCGTTATTATTTTTACAATACCAAAAGACACCTTGGTATGATGCGAAACCAACTGCAAACATTAAAATAATGATGAGCACAGTTTTCACAAACCCTCTTATAAAAACGGCCGTTGTATTTTGTTTACTCATTGTTACCTCCTGTTGTAAATTTCTTAACACTCTTTTTTCAATTATAAAGTATAAAAGATCACTATTTTTTCAGTATATCAGATCACTAATGTCATTTCAACGCTCAAATGCTCCCCTCTTAATGTAAATCCCTATTTATGATATAATAAAATACGATAACAGTAATGAGCCAAGCAAAGTGTTTGGCGAATGTAAGAAATAAAAAATTAGAAATGAGGAATGTCAATTGAATCAGATAAAAACGGTAATCGTAACAGGAGCTTCTAGAGGAATTGGAAAAGCAATTGCTCTCTCTTTTGCCAAACGCCATTGGAATGTCGTTATTTTAGCTAGCAAAAGTGCCTCTGATTTAGAGAAGACAAAACAAGAAATTGAATCTCTTGGTGCCCATTGTCTCTCCCTTCTTGGGGATGTTAGCAATCCCCAGTTTGTCTCTTTTGTTATAGAAGAAACAAAAAAACGTTTTTCAACCGTCCACTGTCTTGTGAATAATGCAGGTATTTCCTATATCGGATTGATCACAGATATGTCCAACGAAGACTGGAATCAGATTTTAAATACCAATCTCTCTTCTGTCTTTTATTTTTCTCGTGCAGTCGTTCCTATGATGTTACAAGAACAAGATGGCTGTATTATTAATATTTCCTCTGTGTGGGGGGAAGTAGGTGCTTCTTGTGAAGTTGCCTATAGTGCTACAAAAGGAGGGATTAATGCATTTACGAAAGCATTGGCAAAAGAACTTGCACCAAGTCATATTAAAGTGAATGCTATTTCTTGTGGCGCAATCCATACTTCCATGAATCAGTGGCTTTCGAAAGAAGAAGAAGACGCACTCATCGATGAAATCCCTGCTGGTCGCCTAGGAGAACCAGAAGAAATTGCAGAATTTGCCTATTCTCTAACTGAGTCATCCTATTTAACTGGACAGATTATTCGTATGGATGGTGGCTGGATTTAAAATAATATAAATGTTCAAAAGCACTATTCTATAAGAAAATCTCTTCTCATAGAATAGTGCTTTTTCATCGTTTTTCAACCTCTCATAAAGGAATTTAAGAATGACAAATCTCTTTAATAGCTTCCATCTGCTCTTTTGCCATCTGGTAACCTAAATCATAAGAAGATTGAATCACCTTTAAATCCTTTTCCATGCTATCCAGTGGACGATCTGGTCGAATAATTAACGCCTTTCCCTCTTTTTCTAATTGTTCACAAAACTGAACGGTTTCATTATAAGCGATATGACGTTCTAATAAAATCTTCTCAAGCTTTGGATATTTCTTCTTCAATGCTCTTGATGCCACCTTATTGGATCTTCCAAGCTCTTTTTTATAACCTTTTGGCCTTGTCAATACAATTAAATGGCGTTCATTTCCATCAGCAATCGCTTTTCGAATCGGTATTGGATCACAAAGCCCGCCATCATAATAAGGCACACCATTAATTTTAATTTCTGGAAATACAAGAGGTATCGCACAAGTTGCTCGTAACATCGTACATTTCTTGTCCAATTCCCTTCCATCTAAATACTCGGCCTTTCCCGTTATGGCATTGGTCACTCCTACTAAAACTTTTCCATCATATTCATAAAATGTCTTCCAATCAAAAGGGGAAAGTTCATTTGGAATTGTATCAAAAACAAACTCCAATCCAAAAAGACTTTTGCATTTTAAGAAATTTCTTTTACCAAGATAACGCTTATCATGACGAAATTTCAATAAAACATCTAAATTTCTTCCTTTTTGCTTTGATAAGTAAGAAAATCCATCGGTAATCCCTGCAGAAACTCCGATACAGTACGGAAACATAACATCTTCTTCCAGCATAGCATCCATAACACCTGCACTAAAAATTGGACGAAAGGTTCCCCCTTCCAAAATTAAACTTCCCATTTCTATCCTTCTTTCTATCTTTTATCTCTCATTTTCATCATTGTTCTTCTATTGAAATTCTATCCGATTCAAAAAGAAAAGTCTAGTTTTCTCTGTTTTTCATTCTCCATATGATAATGATAAAAATTCCTCTTCGGTCATTGGTTTTGCATAATAATATCCTTGTGCAATATCACAGCACATCGTCTGCAATGCTTTTACATGGTCTCCTGTCTCTACACCTTCACACACTACTTGCATTTGACATTTCTTTGCCATATGAATCATGCTCTCCATAATCACTTGACTTTTTTCTTCATACTTTGTACTCATTAAAAATACACGATCAATTTTTAATTCATCAATTGGTAGCTCTCGTAATACATTCAAAGAAGAATATCCACTTCCAAAATCATCCATAGAGATTCCAAGTCCGATTTTGTGTAAATGCTCAATAATAGTTTCCACTTCTATCATATCAATTGTAGAAACACTCTCGGTAATTTCTACAATGATCTCACCTTCCTGAATCTCATATTTGTCCATCAATGCTTTTATTTTTTGTATATAATCTGTTTCTAAAATTAAAATTTTAGATTGATTGACAGACAACGGATACACTTCAAATCCTTCTTTTTTTCTATCATATTGGAATTGACAAACTTTTTCAAACATATAAAGATCCAACTTGGAAATAAATCCATTTTGCTCAAATATCGGTATAAAATCCATTGGTGGGACAATCTTTCCATCTTTTAACTGCCAACGGACTAATGCTTCTCCACCACAGATTTTCTCTGTTTTTAAATCATACTTTGGCTGAATATAGATTTTAAACTCTTCACTTTCTAGCGCTTTATTCATCTGTTTTTCAATCTCATTTTTCTTTTGTGCCTTCTTATACATATCTTCATCATAAAAGGCATATTGATTTCCATGATGTTCATGAACACTTAATCTTGCAAACTGTGCACGATCGATCATCTCTTCAATATCTAAATCTTTTGAAAACATATGAAGGATTTTAATTCCACAATAACAAGAAATCGGATAACGCTGTTCTGGTAACAATTGATACTCGGAAATCTTTTCCATAATTCGTTGCACACGCTCTATAATTTCTTGTTTTTCTTGGGTATGCAATAAAAATCCAAAGCGATCGGATTCTTTATGATAAAAAACTTCCTCCTCTTTCAACTCTGCTTTTAACACCTTTGCAATATGACATAGCAATTGATTTCCTACTGCATATCCAAAAGAATGATTAATAAATTTAAAATCCCGAATATTTAAAACAACAAATGTATATTCTTCGCTTTTTGATGTTAGTTTAGAAAACTCCTGTAAAAATCCATTTTTATTTAATATGCCAGTAATCGGATTATAAAAGGCTAAATAATTTACTCGCTCTTTTTCCTTATATATCACATTGATCATATATAAAAATAAACCGCTATATAAGACGGAGATAAAAATAGTCATTCCTATTATTACGCTCGTCATGCTTCTAAAGGAATCATCTTGCATCATAGAATCTGTGCTAATAGAAACATACCAATCTCCATTTTCAATCTTATGTGTGGCTACAACTTCTTTCGCTTTTCTTCTCTTTTTCGTTGTTATTTCTTCTCCAGTACGAGAACTTAAAATCACTTCTCCTTCCTCATTCCTGATCTCAATAACACAGTCATTGATATAACTTGGAATTTTTAAAATATTTTGAAAACTGTTTAATGTATCAAGAGCAAACATAGCTCCAATCACTTCTTCTCCATCATAAACAGGCACGATATAACAAAGAGATTCTGCATTATCAAGCGATAGAATTTTAACTTTCGATTCCCCTTTAAATACTTCTTCTAATTCTAAAAAAGAATTCTTGGATAGATTCGTCCTATTGTATTCTTTTTTTATCATATCCACTAAAATTCCTTTATAGTCCCTTCTAACATAGAGCATCTTTGAAAATCGATTTCTTTCATTTTCAACAATTAAATTATTTGCGATCTCATCTAAAGAATAATCCGTATTTAAAAATGTCGTTATCGCATTAATGGTCGCTAAATTCTCTTCTATCTGTAAATCAATTAACTCCGCATATTTTGTGCTACTTAAATTCAGATTTTCTTTCATATTATCTTGTTCTGAGCGACTTTTAAAATAGAAGATCATAAGTAAAATTGCCACAACAGTAATAATTACTCCTAAAACGAGGGAAAATGATACAAGCATTTTCTTACCCTCATATTTTTTCTTCATCCAATTTCCTCCACATATAATTATTCATACTCTTTTTAACGATGAAAATTTAAATTTTTTCTACAAAATATCAGTTTTAATTTCTTTTGGTCTCTTTTTTAATATTTTAAACTTATTTTTTCATAGCTTTCTATGATACCATTTCCAAATTATTCAAGTCAATAGAAATATCAATTTTTTAAGTCTTATTAAAAACTTCGGATTGTATCACTCTCATCTTCTTTTGTCTTTTCGATCTTTTGAATGACAACGTCATACCCATATTGCTCATTCACTTTTACATGGACACGCTCCCCAACTTTATGTCCAAAAATCGCTTTTCCAAGCGGTGATTCCTTACTAATTTTATTGTTTAAAATATCTTCTCGCATGGTTGTTACAATTTTATATTCTTCTACTTCTTTCTCTTCTTCAAAATAAAGAAGAACTGTATTGTTTAAACCGATTTCATCCTCATTGGATTCTTCTGATACGATTTTGGCTGTTTTAATCATTCTCTCTAAATAACGGATTCTGCTTTCATTTCGATTCTTCTCTTTTTTCGCCGCATAGTATTCAAAATTCTCACTGAGATCTCCTTGTGCTCTGGCTTCTTTTACATGTTCTAACAACTCTTTTCTTACAACACATTTTCTATGTTCAATTTCTTCTTGCATTTTTTTTATATCACTTTGTGTCAATTGATTATGCATCTTCTTTTTCCCTCCTACTTTTCTAGTCTTTTGTCACAATACATTTCTAACATACAACGTTCACAATGAGCTTTTCTTGAAGTACAGATTGATCTCCCATGATAAATTAATTGAAAATTAATTCGAATCCAGTGTTCTTTTGGAAGTACTTTTTGAAGTTCATACTCCACTTGTTCTGGATTTTTTCCATTGGCCCATCCAAGTCTTTTTGAAATTCTCATCACATGCGTATCCACAGTGATTCCTTCAATCCCATAGGCATCCGATAAAAATAAATTGGCAGTTTTTCTCCCTACACCTGCCAATGTCAACAATTCCTCCATCGTCTTTGGCACTTCTCCTGAAAAATTTTCTATTATCTGCTGACAACACTTCTTCATGTTTTTTGCTTTATTCTTATATAATCCAATGGAGCGAATTTTTTCTTCAATTTCCTCAATCTGAGCATTTGCCATATCTTCTACTGTTGGAAACCTGTCCCAAAGAGCTGGTAACGCCTCTTCTACTTGTTTATCTGTACTTTGAGCACTTAACATAATGGCTAACAAAAGTTGCCATGGCTCTTTATGCAAAAATCCCTTTTTTGTCACACCATAAGTTTCGTCTAAAATTTTTAATACTTGTATTACTTTCTCATTCATTTTATCTTATACACCTTCTTCATTCCCATTTTATTTCCATTTCTAATATCATGCAGATCTTATCATAAGTCCAAAAAAGACGCAATGCTCCCTTTTCGATCTCTTGCTTTTCTTGTCCAATTTGTTATAATAAACCATAAGAAATAGAGAATAAACAACAAAGAATCACCACTTTTTGGTGATTCTTTTTTTGAGAGGAGCAATTCTTATTATGAAATCAAAACTTACCCATTATATTATTTTATTTTTTGCAGTATTCTTTTTATCCACCTCTGCTATTTTTGTAAAATTAGCACAGGCTCCATCTTCCATCACGGCATTTTATCGACTGCTTTTTTCAGCTCTCGTTCTTTTGCCCTTTTTGCTCTTTCATAAAGAGAACCGAAGACAATTTCTAACGCTTACAAAGAAACAATGGATCTTTGGTATCCTATCAGGTTTGTTACTATCGACTCATTATGTGCTTTGGTTTGAATCTTTAAACTACACTTCCGTAGCAAGTTCTACGGTACTCGTTACATTGCAACCACTCTTTTCTTTTGTTGGTGGCTATTTTCTTTTTCAAGAACGCTACCCAAAAAAAGCACTCTTTGGTTGTCTTGTAGCACTCATTGGCTGTGTTGTTATCGGATGGGGTGATTTCCAACTGAGTATGACCGCTTTCCTTGGGGATATTATGGCATTTATCGCCGCTGGAATCATAGCTTCTTACTTTATGGTTGGACAGCATATTCGCTCCTCCCTTTCTGTCATTCCTTATTCCTTTTTGGGATATGGAAGCAGTGCATTTTTTTTAGCCATATATTCTCTTATGACACACGCTTCTTTTACTGGATATTCCATTAGCACTTGGAAAGCATTCTTAGGAATTGCGCTGATTTCTACCATTCTTGGACAGATGATTTTCAATTGGCTCTTAAAATGGTTAAGTGCCTCTGTTATTTCTATGAGTATTCTTGGAGAAGCCGTTGGCACTTGCATTTTAAGCTATTTTATTTTGCATGAAACATTGAGCTTACAACAATTACTTGGTATTCTTATTATTTTATTGGGACTTGCTATCTTTTTGAAAAACTCTTAATTTTTAAATATTCAAAACTTTATTAAATGTCCATGGATGAAAAAAACTACATACGATGGAAAAGGGATGAAGCAAAACCATTTTGCAACATCCCTTTTTTATCTCTAAGGCATAAATTAAGACCTAAAAATATTTATCATATGCCTCGCCTATAATAGAGCATAGCCTGCTTTTTTCAAAGTGGAAATCACTTCTTCTTTATGAGCAATATCCCTTGTTTCCACGACGATATAAATGACACATTCATTTACTTTTGAACGAATACTTTCTCTTTCATGTTGAACGTTTACGATATTTGCTCCTACACTTGCAATCACTGTGGAAAGCTCTACTAATGCTCCTGGCATATCTGGTAATTTTGTCGTGAACTCTGTTAATCTTCCCGTCGTTATTAATCCTCTTGTAATAACACGATTTAACATAGTCACATCAATATTTCCACCTGAAACAATACAACAAACCTTTTGATCTTTTGTATCCACTTTTCCTGACAATACCGCCGCTACCGCAGTTGCACCTGCTCCTTCCGCTACTGTCTTTTGTTTTTCCATTAATGTTAAAATCGCAACAGCAATTTCATCTTCTGTCACTGTTACAATTTCGTCTACATATTTTTGGCATAAATCAAAGGTAATATTCCCTGGTTGTAGTACATGGATACCATCCGCAATCGTAGGTGCATCTTTTACTTTTACTACATGTCCTGCTTTTCTTGATTCCGCCATACATGGAGTCGCTAATGCCTGAACTCCAATTACTCTACACTGTGGTTTTAACTGCTTAATAGCATAAGCTACACCACTAATGAGACCGCCACCACCGATTGGAACAACAACGGTATCCACATCCGGAAGCTGTTCTAATATTTCAAGTCCAATGGTTCCTTGCCCAGCAATTACCTTTTCATCCTCAAACGGAGCTACAAATGTATAGCCTTCTTCTTCTATTAGTCTCTTTGCTTCCGCTGCCGCATCATCAAAACTTCCTTGTACTAAAATAGGCTCTCCTCCATAGGATTTGGTAGCTTCCACTTTTGCAAGAGGAGCATATGCTGGCATACAAATATAAGACTTAACACCCATTCTTGTGCACGCAAGTGCTACCCCTTGGGCATGGTTTCCCGCAGATGCTGCAATAACACCTTTTTTCTTTTCCTCTTCTGTTAACGTTGAAACTTTATAATAAGCTCCTCTTAATTTAAAAGAACCTGTCATCTGGAGATTCTCTGATTTTAAATATAAATTATTATCAATTTTCGTCGCATGAATTATAGGAGTTTCTTTTGCCACGCCTTTTAGCGTTTTTTGTGCATCATACACCATATCTAATGTTATCAATATTAAACCCTCCATTCCTCTCTTCATTTTATATCAAGTTAAAGTATGAAATAACATTTTTCTCGATTACGAAACGATGAAAAGTACACTCTCAAAACTTCTCACGTTCTCGGATAGTCGCCATATGTGAGCATAAATACTCTTCGATGGCTCATTATCTTGGCATAAATAGATAGGAAAAGCTCGCTATGCGAGCTTTTCACTGTTTTATGTATTATATTATCTTACAGCGATAATTTCAACTTCACAAAGAACTGCTTTTGGAAGCGCTTTTACAGCTACACAAGAACGAGCTGGTTTTCCTGTAAAGTATTTTCCATATACTTCGTTAAATGCTGCGAAATCAGCCATGTCTGCTAAGAAACAAGTAGTTTTGATAACATTTTCAAATGTAAGACCATTTTCATCTAAAATAGCCTTAATATTTTGCATAACTCTTTCTGCTTGTTCTGTAATTCCACCTTCTTGTACTTCTCCTGTTTCTGGTACAAGAGGAATCTGACCTGAAGCGAAAATAAATCCATTTGCCTCAAGAGCCTGTGAATATGGTCCAATTGCTGCTGGTGCTTTTGATGTGTTAGTTACTTTAAACATTGTAAATTCCTCCTATATAAATAAAATGAAATTCTTGATTTCTTTTATGTTTTCCCGACACATACATTATAGTATGACGTGCCTCTTTAGTCAACCTGTTTTTTTTACGGAATTTTCCAAAATACATTTTGTGAATTTTGCACATACATCATAATTTTCCCCCATAATCTTGCCAAATTCTTTCCTTCTTTTCCCCTTTTCTCCTCAAAATTGGAAGTCTTTCTACAGCGGACACACTCCATATATTGTATTTATTACTTACATTATACTACTATATATAGAAATAAAAATACTGAAATCATTTTCCTGTTTTTCCCAAGTTTTTTATTTCTTTTCTTCTTATTTTGTGCAAAAATTTTCCCAAACCACCATTTTAAAACATTCTTTGCATATTTTTAGTTTTATTTTTTCTTTCATTTTTTTAATTGATTAGACTATCAAATATCTTTCTACATTTTCGCACAAAAAATTGCTATTTCTTGTGTCTTTATTGAATACTGTATATTGTATTTCTAGTCATTTTTCATAATTTTCTCTTTTTTTATTTTCCCTTCCTTTTTCGGTTTTTTATCTCTATTTTATTTCATCTGCTGAGAAATCTTTTAACGTAAATACATTTTTATGAAAATCTAAAACACCTTCATCCCTTAACTTTCCTAACGCCGATGACATAGCACTTCGATCTACTGCTAAATAATCCGCTAATTCTTGACGGTTCAAAGGGATCTGGAAAGAACGACTTTTTTGTTTTTCTGACTGAACGGATAAATAAGATAGTAATTTTTCTCTCGTGGTCCTCTTTGACATATGGCGCATTTTCTGTGTTAATGATAAATTTTTTTCTGCCATCACTTTCAAAAAGTTTTGAATTAAGCGATTATGAAAATTACAAGAGGCAGAACATGTTGTCAATACTCGTTTCACATCTAAAAACAGCACTTCTGATGGCTCATTTGCCATCACATTAATGGAAATTACTTCTGTTTGCAAGCAAGCATAGACTTCTCCAAACATTTCTCCTGGCTGTGCAATATCTAAAATACTTCGATTTCCCCAAAAGTCATCTTGTAAAATGCAAATACCTCCTGATAAAACAATTCCAACACTTTGCATAACATCTCCTGCACGGTAAAGAAACTGTCCCTTTTCGTATTGAAGCTTTCTTCCGCCTAAACATCGAATCAGACCAACAAGATCTTCTTCTGCGATCCCCCAAAACAGAGTGGAATATTTTAAAATTGATAAATATTTTTCCATTTTAACTCCTTCTTGTTGTAAATCAAACATATTTGTCTTGTTTTCTTCATTATACTATACTTATATAAAAAAAAAAGGATTTCTTTTTAGTTAGGAGTATTTTATGACAAAGAAAACATTGATTCTTTCCTGCCAACAACCAACAGAACATTTACAATTAAGCCATCGAAATTTTTATGAACAAAAGGAAGAAGTTGCAGTCCTTCAAGAAGAACTTTTAGGTAGACTCGTTGGTCTTGCTCGTGGTCTTTATGCGGATGAGGCCTTTGCAGACACCCATAAAGAAATGATCGGCGGTCTATTTGCAAGTATTTTTACAGAAGCCTTTTTTCCAGATTTTGTTTTAAATGCCATTGAAGAGGCAAAAGCAGCAAAATTATTGCTAACTCCTCATTGTGCTATGTGCGGTTCTTGCTCTCGTACCCATGATTATGATATGAAAGAAATGTATCAAAATGATGAGGATACTCGCTCTTTTAAATCGCTTATTTTATTAGGATTACAAGGGCTTGCTTATTACACCTATCGTCTTATGGCACTTGGACATGAAGAGCAAGAAATCAATGATTTCTTTTATCGTGGAATGTTTTCCATTGGAGAAGAGTGGACCAAACAAGAATATATGCCAATTATTGTAGAATTATCCCGCTTATCTTCCCACTGTCTTGCTCTTTTAAAGACTGCTTGTGAACAAAAAAAGAAACCTCTCCCATGGAACGAAGAAGAAACTATTTTTCATTGGTATGATGCAAAAGATGTATGTCGTTTCCTCGCTCTTTTACACAATGGAGAAAAAGATTTTGACTTTGGTAACGAACGCCCTCTCTTTCTCTCTCCTTTTGTGTACAGCTCCTTATGTGAAGAATATAACTTAACTCATGCTTAATGGCTAACTATATAGTTAAAAAAAATCCCCTTTACAAAGAGATGATTCTCTTTCGTAAAGAGGGATTTTTTTAATGAACTTTTTTCACTTTTCCTTTTGTTATTTCACTGTATAAAATCGCTAAGATTACACCAATGATTGATGGAATGACCCAACCAAAACCAGCGTTATAAAATGGCATTTGTTTGATAAGAGCCGTGATTCCATAAATCACAATATTCTTTTTCTCCAACACTTCTATCACACTGCTAACGACACAAAGTGTCACAACAAATGGATAAATGGCTCGATATCTTCCAATGAAAGGCTCCATATAAGCCAAAATAATTAATACAATGGCCACAGGATAAATGGCATTTAAAACAGGAACTGATAACTCTAATATTTTTGTTAATCCAATATTGGAAATGATCATAGAAACAAATGCAAAAAGGAAAACCCAATTCCGATAACTGATCTTTGGTACAATAGAATGAAAATATTTTCCACAACAACTCAATAGTCCAATACAAGTATTTAAACAAGCGATTAAGAAAACCAGTGCTAATATAATAACACCAACTCGTCCAAATAAAAACTGCGTAAGCGCTGTCAAAATTTCTGTTCCATCTTTTGCCCCTTTGAATGTCTCACTAGAAATGGCTCCCGCATAAAGCAACATTCCATAGACAATGCATAATATAATTCCTGCAATCCAACCTGCAAAAATGGTTTCTCTCATAATGGATTGCTCTTTTTGAATCCCTTTTTCTCGAATATTCATGGCAATAATCATACCAAAATTCAACGCCGCCAATGTATCCATTGTCTGATAACCATCTAAAAATCCTTTTATCATTGGTAACTCTTGATAGCCTCCTGTTGGAAGGGCAAGTTTCCCTGCTGGATGAAGGAAAGATCCTATAAAGATAATTACAATGAGCACTAATAAGCAAGGAGTCAATTTCTTTCCTAAATATTCCGTTAATTTCTCTGGTTTTAATGCGATTAACATAGCCACTACAAAAAATAGAATGGAATAAATAAGTTGATGTCCTTCCTTTACTTCTTTTACAAAAGGCACAACCGCCATAGAAAAAGAAGTACTTGCTGTTCTTGGAATCGCAAGACAAGGGCCAATTGATAAATATAAAATTAAAATATACACAAAAGCAAACTTCTTATGTACTCTTGAAGCAAGGGTTTCTAATCCCCCTGATTTTGTCACCGCTGCTACTCCAAGAATCGGTAATCCAATAGCACTTAGTGCAAACCCAATACTGGCAATCAATGAAGACTGCCCTGCCATCGCTCCTACAAATGGAGGGAATATTAAATTCCCTGCCCCAAAGAACATGGAAAATAGAGTGATTCCCATGAGCAGTCTATTCTTTCTATCTAACTTTTCCATTGTGTCTCCTATCACTACACTTTTTATCTTCTTGTATGAACATCGTCATAACAATAATCACTTATATTGAAACGATGCGCAAAATCGACTGCTATCATTCATAAAAAATAATATGTTGTAACAATCGATATTTTAATCTTCCAATCCTTCAAACTGCAAACGATAGTATTTTGCATAAACATTATTTTTCTCTAATAATTCTGCATGACTACCTCGTTCTTCAATTCCATGTTCTCCAATTACAATAATTTCATCTGCATTTCGAATCGTAGAAAGACGATGTGCAATTGTGATACAAGTACGATTCTTGGCAAGTTCTTCTAAACTCTTTTGAATATGACGTTCACTTTCATTATCTAAAGCACTTGTGGCTTCATCTAAAATTAAAATCTTTGGATCTTTTAAAAATACACGGGCAATGGAAATTCTTTGTTTTTGTCCACCACTCAAACGAGTTCCACGCTCTCCAACGAAAGTATCATATCCTTCTGGTAAACTCATAATAAACTCATGAATATTTGCCTTCTTTGCCGCATCCATAATCTGTTCTTTTGTAGCATTTGGATTTCCATAGGCAATATTGTCACGAATGGTTCCTGTAAACAAATAAACATCTTGCTGTACAATACCAATCGCACGTCTTAATGATTGTAATGTCAATCCTCTTACATCTTTTCCATCAATTAAGACAGCACCACTATTGACATCATAAAAACGTGGTAATAATGAACAAATCGTTGTCTTTCCTCCACCACTTGGTCCTACTAAAGCAATGGATTTTCCTGCTTCAATATGAATGTTAATATGATCAAGGACAAGCTCATCTTCATCATAACTAAAGGATACATCTTTATAATCAATGACACCTTTTACATCGGTTAAATCTTTACTATCTTTTTCATCTTTAATTTCCACTTTTGTTTCCATTACTTCATTGAAACGCTTAAATCCAGAATATCCCTTCTGAAGCATTTCTGTAAATTCCACAAGAACTTCAATCGGAGATACGAAAATATTAATATAAAGAGCATAAGTTGCAAGTGCCACTGGTTGTAATGTTCCTTTTGCTACAAAGTAGCCACCACCAACTAAAATTGTAATATATAAAAGGCCTTGGAAAAAGTTATTTCCTCCTTGGAATAGCCCCATACAATTGTAATTGTTCTTTTTACTCTGTACATATTGTTCATTGCTTTTTGCAAACTTTTCTCTTTCAATCTCCTCATTAGCAAATGATTTTACAACACGGATTCCTGCTAATGTATCTTGTAATGCGGAGTTTACACCAGCAATTTTTCTTCGGTTATCCATAAAAGTTGCTTGCATTCTCTTATTTTGTGCTAATGAGAATAAAAGCATACAAAGTGTTACTGCTAATAAAATCAATGTCAATGGAACATGAATACAAGCGAGTAAAAGGAACGAACCGATAATTTTTAATAACGAAATAAAAATATTCTCTGGGCCATGATGAGCAAACTCACAAATTTCAAATAAGTCGCTTACTAGCTTACTCATCATCTCTCCTGTATTATTTTTATCATAATAAGAGAAAGAAAGTTCTTCATACTTATTGAATAATTCCTTTCTCATATCCCGTTCCATATACACCCCCATAATATGGCCTTGGGCAGAAATATAATATTTACAAACAGAGCGAACAGCATACATTACAACTAAGCCAACGGCTAACATAAAAAGACTGTTTAAAATAGTCTGTGAATCCGCATTAAATACATGAGCATTTAAATAATTCAATATTTGCGGAAATGCTAAATCAATAATACTAATCAATAGCGCACAGAACATATCAATAAAAAATACGCTTCGATATGGATAATAATATCGAATAAATTTTTTCATGATCTTCATGTTTTTCTCCTTTCTATTATTCATTTTTTATTGGAGTCTACAAAAAAATGTTTTTTATCATATTTCCACTTTTTCATAGAATTCACAATTCTTTATTATAACATAAAAAATGAGCCAAAGCACCTTTTGTTTGACTCATTTTTTATAAACCCATATATTCTTATACTTGTTGATTTATTTTTTCAATGTATTCGTTCCATTTTTTCTCTTCTTCTTTCCACCGGAATACACTATATCGATTTATCACATACGTAATAATAATAAATATGAGGATAAAAGATAGTATTATTTTTGGTTGAATTGGAAACCAACCAAGTACGATACCTATGGCTAAAAAGATTAGTAAATATCCTGTCATAACACTTGAATACTTCCAGCCTTTTTTTATTTTAACAGGATCGATAACGAAAAAATCAAATAATTCCATCAATGCAATAAAGCCCACATATTGTAATAGAAATTTACTAGAAAACGACAAAGTATCGTTTCCTCCAGTTAGAATCAAAAAATAACTAGCCATTAACACAATCCCTAGCGTTGAAATTAGGCCGATATACGCTGTCCGTTCTAAGAAAAATTGCTTCATAATACCTTCTCTCCTTCTTCACTTAGCCTTTTAAGCATTGCTTTTACATTTGCTAAATAAGTTCGATTGACAATGAGACATTCTCCATTTAATAAAAAGACTTTCATTCGATGGTTTTTATCCGCTTTTACATATTTCAACTTTCTACAATTTAAAATACAACTTTTGCTAATTCTAACGAATCCAAATTTTTTTAAATGACTTTCTAACTCCTTTAACGACTGCTGACTTTCATAAACGTCTTCTCTTTCATATAGGAAGAGCTTTCCATCAACCACTTCCATATAATAAATATCTCCGATTGAAAGACGATATTGGCAATCTCCTTTTTTTCCATATAACTCTATGGAATATTGTTTCAAATGCTGAATCAACCCTTCTAAATGCCTTGTCATTTTATAAGCTCGAATCACAATTTCTTCTTTACCTTCTTGGATTCGTTCCCATCTAAGCTCCATTTTTTCTCCTATCCCCCTTTTTCTTTGATACTTTTATTATAGAAAGTCCTCCTATTTGGAGCAAGGAAAAAACGCTAAGTTGCCTTTTTTAAACCGTATCTTACCTATTTTCTTTCGGTATTGTATTAAATTCTTGATAACATATAGGAATCGATCGATTTCACACATCTTTTTATGGCTTCGTCTATTTCTTCCTCATCAATGATTAATGGGGGATTAAAATACAACACATTGCCAAGAGGACGCAGTAATAGTCCATTCTTTAACGCTTCTTTATAAATTTGATATCCAACCCGTTCTTCACTTGAAAATCCTTGCTTTGTTTTTTTATCCTCTACAAGCTCTATGGCATGGATTAATCCAATATGACGGATTTCTCCTACGTAATCTCGCTCTAATAACTTACTATTCAATTGCTCTGTTAAATAGCTCGCTCTTTTCTTTGCTTTCTCTAAGACGAAATCTTCTTTTAATATTTTTTGAACGGCTAACGCCGCACTACATCCAAGGGGATTGCCGCTATAAGTATGACTATGCATAAAGGCTTTCCCTTCTTTATAATCCGCATAAAAAGCTTGATAAACTTCTTCTGTTGTTATTGTAATTGCCATTGGCAAATATCCCCCTGTTAGCCCTTTTGAAATACACATAATATCTGGTGTAATTTCTGCATGATCGCAAGCAAACATTTTTCCTGTCCTTCCAAATCCTGTAGCGATTTCATCGGCAATTAATAAAACATCGTATTGATCACAGAGTGATCTTAACTTTTTTAAATAGAGAGGAGGATATATTTTCATGCCTGCACTTCCTTGTAACAAAGGTTCTACAATGATGGCACAACACTGCTCTCCATACTGTTCAAATGCTTTTTCCGCCTTTATAAAACATTCTGCTTCACAGTTGTCCCTCGTTTTTCCATATGGACAACGATAGCAGTCTGGTGCTTCTATTTGAATCGTATCCATTAACATAGGACGATATATTTTGGCATATAAGTCCATGGCTCCGACGGAAAGTGCTCCTATTGTTTCCCCATGATACCCATCGGTCAAACAGAAAAATTTTTGTTTTTTCTTTTTCCCCATTTGATACTGATATTGAAATGCCATTTTTAATGCACACTCCACAGCTCCTGAACCATTATCCGAAAAATTGAATTTCGTCAATCCTTTTGGAATACTTTCGATTAACTGTTCGCAAAGTTCAATCGCTCCCTCATGAGAAAAATTGGCGAAAATAACGTGTTCTAAACGATCCAACTGTTCTTTTATCGCTTGATTGATAACTGGATTGCAATGTCCAAGCAAATTGCACCACCAAGAACTCACAATATCCATATATTCTTTGCCATTTTTATCATAAAGATAAATTCCTTGTCCTTTATCAATAATAATAGGCGGCAACTCTTCGTAATCTTTCATCTGGGAACAAGGATGCCATATGTATTTTAAATCTTTTTCTTCTAATGTCATACGTTTCTCCTATCATGTTTTCCTACTTATTATGAGAATTATCTTGAGAGTTCTCTTAAAAATTCTCTTAGAAACCATCTTTCAATGATCCTGTAAAATTTTTTGGATTGCGCCTTCTTTTAATAATAATTCATTGGCATTTGGTGGAATCAGCGCAAGTATAGGAACACCTGTTAATTCCTCAATCATTTTTACATTATCTTCTTCCATTGGATTCCCTGTATAGCGATTGATAAAAATTCCTCGCACTCCAATTCCTCTTTGACGCAAATATTCCACCGTTAAAACAACTGCATTAATCGTACCAAGTCCTGCATCGGCTACTAAAAGTGTATCGAGATGTAAAGATTTTATAAAATCCTCTAAAAAGATATGCTCTGTCTCATCATAGCGAATAGGGCAGACAATTCCGCCACTTCCCTCCATAACAACAAACTCATGCTGCTTTGCTACCTTTTGGAAATCTTCTTTTACTTTCTTTAATTCCACAGGATTTCCTTCTAACTTTGCTGCAAGATGTGGAGAAACTGCATTTTGATATAAATAGGAAACTAACGTATTTTCGTCTTGTTCCAATCCTGCTACTTTTTTTACATAACCTGCATCACTATTAGCAATACAATTAGCTCCACTAATCGCTCCTTTATAATAACCAATAGAAATTCCAAGTTCTTTTAACTTCTTTACAAGAAGCGCAGTTACATAAGTCTTCCCTACATCAGTTCCTGTCCCTGTTATAAAAATCCCTCGTTCCATTCCAAAGTTCCTTTCGATATCCTAGTTCTTCTATCATTTTTAAATCGGTATCCACCGTAATTCCTGCTGTTGTTAACATATCACCAGAAATGACTGCATTTGCTCCTGAAGTAAAACAACTTCTGCCTTTATCCTCTAATAATCCTCTGCCACCTGCTAGACGAATGGATGCGTTTGGGAGTAAAAAGCGAAAAACAGCAACGCTTCTTCTAATTTCTTCTACCGTTAAAGTTTCTTTTTCTTCATAGGGGGTTCCTTGAATAGGATTTAATATATTGACTGGCATAGAGTAAATTCCTAGTTCTCGAATGGCAATAGCTAAATCAATGCGATCTTCTACGGTTTCTCCAAGCCCTAAAATACCACCACTACAGACTTCTAACCCAACATTCTTTGCAGAACGAATGGCTTTTATTTTATCTTCATAAGTATGGGTAGTACAAATGTTTGGAAAATTTCTTTTTGATGTTTCTAAATTATTATGGATTCTACTAACTCCTGCTTCTTTTAATTTCTGAAATTGCTCCTCTTTTAAAAGTCCTAAAGAAACACAAACTTCAATCTTCGTTTCCTTTCGTATCTGTCTTACGGTTTCACAAACTTCTTCTACCTCTTTTTCTGATAACGTTCTTCCTGATGTGACAATGGAATAACGCAAAACGCCCTTTTCATCATTATATTTTGCCTGTTTTACAATCTCTTCTTGTCCCAGTAATGGATATTCTTCCACTGTTGTTGGATAATGAACTGATTGAGCACAATATTTACAGTCTTCAGAACACCTCCCACTCTTTCCATTGATAATGGTACAAATATCAAATACATCTTTACAAAAATATTCTCTGATTTCATCTGCTGCTTTACAAAGGCTTTCTAATGGTGCTTCATAAAGTCGTAGTGCTTCTTCTCTCCCAATTTGTTTTCCCTTTAATACTTCCTGTTTTAACTGCTCTACAAATTCCATACTTTACACTCCTATCTCTAATTCTCTTCTTGTGATTGGAAGCAGACGTTTTCCAAAACCAGCCGTTAAAAAGCAAAGAAAAATGTCCCCTGGCGCAGATAAAAGAACACAATAAAAAAATAATGTCCATAATCCAATCTGAGATTTCAAATAAAAGGTCATAATAAACCAATAATAACTTGTCCCACAAAAATAAACGATAAAAAGCCCTAAAAGACATGCCACAAGCAAATGCTTTCTGGATGGATTTTCTTTTTGATAAGCAATAGAACCTGTTACATACGTTCCAATAATAAATCCGATTAAATACCCAAAAGTTGGCTGAAACACATATCCAATGCCTCCACCTGATGCAAAAATCGGAAGTCCAAGTAATCCGAGTGCCACATACAAAGTTACACTCATGGCTCCTAATTTTGGTCCTAAAATGAGTCCAGCTAATGTTGTAAATAACACTTGTAGTGTAAATGGTACAAATGGGACTGGTATTCGAATAAAAGCACCAATTGCAACTAATACCGTAAACATTGCACATAAAACCATATTTCTTGTTCGATTCATTTCATCCTCCTTTCCCTATAGTCGAATACTAATCTCTCCACTTGATAAATATTCAATCGTTCCGTCTTCATATTGTACTTTTAAATGGCAGTGATCATCAATTTCTAACGCCCTTGCCTTTCTTGTCATTCCAGCTCGTAACACAGAAATCTCTTTTCCAATCACAAACGAACGCTCTTTATACTCTTTAAAAAACTCCTTCTTTCGAATCTCCTTATAATATGTCATAAACTGGTTGATAATCTCTCCTGCCAATTGATTTCTTAAATTTTCTTTCTTTATTGTATTTGGAAATACCGAACGAGCGATATCTTTTAACTCCTCTGGAAAACCATCTACTGGTTCTTTTACATTAATTCCTATCCCAATAATGGCATATTCTAATTGTCCAGACTCTAAAGATGTGGAGGCTTCTGTTAAAATACCAGATACTTTTCTTCCACCTACCCAAACATCATTTACCCACTTAATCTGTGCTTCCTCTCCACTTATTTTTTCAAGAGCTTTTGCAACTGCCACCGCTGCCGCTGTGGTCAAAAGTTCTCCCTCACTATAATGCAGTTGTGGATGCAATAAAAAACTCATATAAAGTCCCGTTCCTTGGGGAGAAAAAAAGACTCGTCCAAAGCGTCCTCGTCCCCCTGTTTGCTCTTCTGCTAGTAACACCATATCCCTTGTTTCCCCTTCAGTTACCATCTGTTTCAATCTTGTATTGGTAGAATCTAGTACCTTCTCCACTTGAATGTGCAACTGTTTACTATCTTCTGATAATTCTTGTTCAATTCCTACTGCTGATAAAATATCTGGCATACTCTGTAATGCATACCCCCGATTTGTCACTGCCTCAATTGGATATCCTTCTTCTTGCAATGCCTTTATCGCTTTCCAAACACCCGCTCTTGTTACTTCTAACTGTAGAGCAATCTCTTGCCCTGATAAAAATTCACCTTCTCTTTTTTTCAATAATAATAGAACTTTTTCTTTTAAACTCATATATAACTTCCTTTCTTTTTATAGAAAGTATACTCTATCTTTCCATAATTGTAAACCATTTTTTATTTTAGGTTTACAATAACATGGTAAAAAAGACGATTACAAAATACCTTCTTTTTGTAATCGTCTCTTTTCTTATATTCCCTTATTTATCTTTTTTATATTTCATCATTCTTTTTATAAATAGAAAATCCATTTTTTCCATTTAGTTTTGCTCGATACATAGCAATATCGGCTTCTTTATAAAGATTCTTATAAGTCTCTCCTTCTTTTGTTACAATAGTTGCGCCGATGCTCATAGAC
>OJJJ01000226.1_pt1 | contig 34858 bp, 30 predicted proteins | sample 1596311 | NCBI WGS metagenome assembly OJJJ01 (sample SAMEA4350140, study PRJEB24818) | metagenome | biome: human; feature: gut; material: faeces | place: Denmark | collected 2013-09 | reverse complement strand
GATGTGTTCGTACACTTCTCTGCAATCCAGGGTAACGGCTTCAAAACTCTGGCTGAAGGCCAGAACGTTGAGTTCGAAATTCAGGACGGCCAGAAAGGTCCGGCTGCTGTTAACGTAACAGCTATCTGATCGAAACCACTGATTTGAAGCGCTCAGGCGCAGCAATTTCAGATATAAAGCCTCGCATTTGCGGGGCTTTTTAATTCAGATTACGTCAAAGTATTTCAAAATGCCCTCCCATTAGCGCTTTGTTGCAAAGGCGTGATATTCGTAGCATTCTTTTCCCCGCTTTCTGTCGCTAATTCTCGTTAAATCAGTCACCTGAAAAACTATCTTGCTGGAGAACAGGTGAAAAAGAAAAACGACGGCGATGCACGCAATTTTACTCCCGTACGTTTTGCCCTGCTTTGCGCGGCAATTTTATTGAGTCTGGGGCTGCTCCTTGGCAGGGTTGCGTGGTTGCAAATCGTCACGCCGACCAGTCTGGTGAAGCAGGAGGACATGCGCTCGTTACGTGAAGTAACGACGGCATCACCGCGTGGAATGATTACCGACAGAGAAGGGCGACCGTTGGCGGTGAGCGTACCGGTTAATGCTGTCTGGGCCGATCCTAAGACGATTATTAGCAAAGGTGGTGTCGGGTATAACGAGCGCTGGCAAGCGTTGGCAAAAACGTTGAATTTGTCGCTTAGCGCACTGGCGGAACGCGTTAATAGTAACCCCGCCGGACGGTTTATCTACCTGGCGCGCCAGATTTCACCCCAACAGGCGCAGTGGGTTGATAACCTGAATCTTCCGGGGATTAATCTTCGCGAAGAGTCCCGTCGTTTCTATCCCGCCGGCCACGTTGCCGCGAATTTGATTGGCTTCACCAATATTGATGGCCAGGGTATTGAAGGGGTAGAGAAAAGCTTTAATAGCCAGTTGATGGGCAAACCCGGCTCGCGGTTGGTGCGTAAAGACAAATTTGGTCATGTGATTGAGAACATCACGGAAGTGATGCCGGTACCCGCGCATGAGTTACAGCTCAGCATCGATGAACGCTTGCAGACGGTCACCGAGGATGCGCTGGACAATGCCGTGACGTGGAATAAAGCCGAGTCGGGGGCGGCGGTACTGATCAACATCGCCACAGGGGAAATATTGTCGATGGCGAGTTTCCCGGATTTCAACCCCAATAACCGCGACGGTGCGGTGCTGGACGATTTTCGTAACCGCGCGATCAGCGATACCTTTGAGCCAGGATCTACCGTTAAGCCGTTGGTGCTTATGACTGCCCTGCAACAGGGAATTGTACAGCCCGACAGCGTGATTGATACCCACCCCTTTAATCTTGACGGGCACCGTATTCGCGATGTTGGCTATTATCCTGAGTTGTCGCTGACCGGTATTTTGCAAAAATCGAGCGATACCGGCGTGTCACATTTATCATTAGCTATGCCCATTCAGCGATTGTTGGACACCTACAAGAGCTTTGGTTTTGGCGAACCGACAGGTCTAGGGTTGACTGGCGAAAGCAGCGGCTTAATGCCTCAGCGACGTTACTGGAGCAGTTTGGATCGCGCAACCTTTGCCTTCGGCTACGGATTAATGGTCACGCCGCTACAGTTGGCACACGTTTACGCCACCATTGGCAGTTTTGGCATCTATCGACCGCTGTCCATCACCCGTATCGATCCGCCGGTAATAGGCCGACGCGTCATGTCTGAGGCGTTAGTTCATCAGGTTGAGCATATGATGGAAAGCGTCGCGCTGCCCGGCGGTGGGGGAACAAAGGCTGCGGTACGAGATTATCGCGTGGCGGTAAAAACCGGGACGGCAAAGAAAATTGGCGATGACGGCAAATATGTCGATAAATACGTGGCATACACGGCGGGCGTGGCTCCGGCAAGCGATCCTAAGTTTGCGCTGGTGGTGGTTATCAACAACCCGCAAAATGGGGCGTATTACGGTGGTGCCGTATCGGCCCCCGTCTTTAGTCAGATAATGGGGGATGTGCTGCGTCTGGAAAACGTTAAACCGGATGGCATGCCCGCTGACTCGGAACACTTGCTGGTAATGCACGGTAATAACGACGTCTCTCCGGCGCTGTAAGTTATTTTCCCTGGGCGCAATTCGCGTTACACTTGCGCCCTGAAGCCATCTGCCGGAGTTGTCATGTTGTTTTCCTGTCCCCTTTGCCATCAGCCTCTTACTCAAGATAACAACAGTTTTGCCTGCCCTGGGCGGCATCAGTTTGATGTGGCGAAAGAAGGGTATGTCAACTTACTGCCTGTTCAACACAAACGCTCGCGCGATCCAGGTGACAGTGCGGAAATGATGCAGGCACGTCGGGAATTTCTCGATGCCGGCCACTATCAGCCGCTGCGTGAGGCGATTGTGAATGTTCTCCAGGAAACGTTAACGCCAGGTGACGCGGCGATTCTCGATATCGGCTGTGGGGAAGGGTATTACACGCACGCGTTTGCCGATGCGCTGGCAGGAAGTATGACCTTTGGTCTGGATGTCTCGAAGGTGGCGATCAAGGCCGCAGCAAGGCGTTATCCGCAGGTGACATTTTGTGTTGCGTCAAGTCATCGGCTGCCTTTTGCCGATGCTTCAATGGATGCCATTGTCAGGATCTACGCCCCCTGTAAAGCTCTGGAGCTGGCGCGCGTGGTGAAGCCGGGGGGATGGGTGATAACGGCCACGCCGGGCCCGCGCCATTTAATGGAGCTGAAAGGGCTGATTTACGATGAGGTGCGTTTGCATGCGCCACACACGGAACAGCTGGAAGGCTTTGCTCTGCAGCAGAGTATTGCGTTGGGCTATCAGATGCAGCTTAGCGGTAGCGAGGCTGTGGCATTACTGCAAATGACGCCTTTTGCCTGGCGGGCAAAACCGGAAGTCTGGGAAACGCTGGCGGGGAAAACGACATTTGACTGCCAGACAGACTTTAGTATTCATATCTGGCAGCGTGTGAATTAACCGTGGAAATGTGCCCAGAGGATCTGGGCACCGATACCAATTAGCACCACCCCGCCGAGAATTTCAGCACGTTTACCCAGCATGGGGCCGATAAAACGGCCGATCATCATCCCCAGCGTGGACATAATTAGCGTGGCGCAGCCGATAGCCAGCGCGGTGGCAATAATGTTCACCTGCAGGAAAGCCAGACCGACGCCGACGGCCATCGCATCGAGGCTGGTGGCAATGGCGGTGGTCACTAACAGCCAGAAACCGTGGCGACGCTGCGGCTCTTCATCTTCATCACCGTTATCACGGAAACCTTCGATTATCATTCGTCCACCGAGAAAAATCAGCAGGATGAAGGCAATCCAGTGGTTCCACTCGAGTACGAATTTACTCGCCAGCATGCCCATACCCCAACCAATCAGCGGGGTCAGCGTTTCGACAGCGCCGAAAATTAAGCCAGTGCGCAGAGCTTCAGAGAATTTAGGTTTGTGTAGCGTAGCACCTTTACCAATTGATGCAGCGAATGCATCCATCGACATGCCGAAGGCGAGAAGAACAGTAGCGGTGAGATTCATAACAGCGTCCTGACCGGGGTATCCATTAAACACATCACTGCCCCCAGTAACCATGCACGCCCGAACACGCGGTTCAGGAGACATGCATTGCAGTTGATGTGTCTATGGTCTCGCCTGACTGTATGTTTACAGTCCGTACGCGCCACGCCTTGCGACGAGTATGTTGACACGTACATTTCCGGAGTCTGGAAATCGGCTACTCCCCAACGACGGGCGCAACCTTAACATATTTTGAGAATATAAAACAAGAAACGGGGGGATATTATTTGACTTCTAATTGAAAACGATTTTCATTTAGATTTAATTGTCGATAATGCGTTAAATTAAATAGCAAAAAGAGAACGTGAATATAGCCTGTGCTATGTTTGTTTTACGTCAATATACAAATAACATAGTTCAGGCTATGTTTCTATGTCATTGATTTGATATGAGAAGTTTATATATTCTCTCGAGGTCGTCTATATTTCGTACGCGGATCAGCAATCGCCGATGTTCTAATTGCATCACCAGTACGCCATCTTCCGACAAATTCATCTCTTTAATCCGGCTATATTCCACCCAAACATTGGCGAAGAAAAACCCTTTCTGTTTAAAGATGATTTTTGGCGTGCGGATCCAGAACAAATATATTCCCATCAATACCAGCGCACACAATAACCAGGTAGTGAATTGCGCCCCATGGCTGGTGACGTTGTTGTAGATGAGAATCGCGATCAATCCAATGAAGATAACGCTATCGACACGACTACGGGGCAGCAGGGGAACAGCAAGCAGAGTAGGGCCATTACGGCGGGGCATGATGAACTGATCGTAGATGGCAAACGCCAGCAGCGACAGTATAAAAAGAACCAGCACCAGGTCCGTGATAGTCATGAATCCTTAACCCTCTAAATAGAAAAACCGGGAGCAGAGCCCCCGGTATGGTATAGCAGTCTTACAGGCCGAGCAGGCCGACAGCGTAACCCGCGATACCGATGACGAAGAAGCCAACGATAATCCACAGAGCGTTCACTTTCTTACGCAGCAGCCACATACAGGCGAAGGTCAGCAGCAGCGGTACCAGGCCCGGCATCAGCTGGTCAAGGATGGTCTGCACGGTGGTTACGCGAGTCTGACCATCCTGACCGGTGATGGTGGAAACCACCAGCGGGATGTTCACGTGCGTCCACTTATTCACCAGGGCCCCCATGACAAACAGGCCGAGGATTGACGCCCCCTCAGTCAGTTTCTGTAGGAAGCCGCCGCCCATATCTTTAACGATATCGACACCTTTACGGTAACCGTAGGCCACACCGTAGTAGCGTGTTGCCAGACGGACCGCGTTGAACAAGATGAAGAACAGCAGTGGGCCTAGCAGGCTGCCACTCATCGCGATACCCGCACCGAGGGCGGCAAATACCGGACGCACGGTACCCCAGAAGATCGGGTCACCTACGCCTGCCAGCGGACCCATCAGACCGACTTTGATACCGTTGATGGCACCATCGTCAATCTCTGCGCCGTTAGCACGCTGTTCTTCCATCGCCAGCGTTACGCCAAGAACCGGTGCCGCAACATAAGGATGGGTGTTAAAGAATTCCAGGTGACGCTTAATAGCCTGCTTACGCGCGTCGTTGTTCTCCGGGTACAAACGGCGAATTGCCGGTATCATGGAGAAGCAAAAACCCAGCGCCTGCATACGTTCGAAGTTCCATGAACCCTGGAACAGGTTAGAACGAAGGAACACGCCACGAATGTCACTCGGAGTGAGTTTTTTCTCGGTGGTAGTTTTAGTCATATCAACCATTTCGCTCACCTGCTAGTCCAGTTCGTTATCAAGGTCATTGTTGCCAGCAGCTTGCGCTGGCGCACCCGCTACGCGGTTATATTTCGGGCTCAGCTGAATGTAGAGGATGGCCATAACTGCGCCAATCACACCCAGTGCAACCAGGTTAAAGTTGGTAAATGCCGCGGTGACGAAACCGAGGTAGAAGAACGGCATCAGGTAGCCTGCGCGCATCATGTTGATGACCATCGCATAACCGACGACGACGATCATACCGCCCGCGATGTTCAGGCCGCCGGTGACCACTTCAGGGATGGCGTTGAGCAGGCCCTGGACTTCACTGGTGCCGACAGAAATCGCCACGATAACCGCAGGGATCGCGATACGCATTGCCTGCAGGAACAGCGAGGACACATGCAGCCAGGAGAGCGCCGTCAAGTTGCCGCTCTCAGCCGCCTTATCCGCAGCGTGCTGGAAGGCGACTGTGATGGTACGAACGATGATAGTCAGAACCTGGCCAGCTGCTGCCAGCGGGATAGCCAGCGCGATACCGGCACCGATGCTTTGGTGACCTGCGATAACCAGAACGGTAGAAATAATTGAGGCCAGTGCGGCATCAGGTGCAACGGCGGCACCGATGTTCATCCAACCCAGCGCGATCATTTCCAGGGTACCACCGATGATAATACCGGTTTTCATGTCCCCGAGAACGGCACCAATCAGCGTACAGGCCACCAACGGACGGTGGAACTGAAATTCATCAAGTACCGACTCCATACCCGCGATACATGCGACGATGAACACCAGCACAATCTGAAGAGTGGTAATCTCCATTGTACTTCTCCTATTGCTATACAGACTTAAGTGTGAAAACTAAGTAAATGCCAGCGGGTTATTTCGCTTTGGCAATCAAATCCATCATTTTCAGTTTCTGATCGGTAGAAACCTTACGGGCTTCGAGTTCAATGCCGCGTGCGTTGAGTTTCTTGAAGGCTTCGATGTCTTTTTCATCAACGGAAATCGCGTTGTTAACCTGCGTTTTACCCTGACGGAAAGCCATGCCACCAATGTTTACCGAGGTGATTTTTACGCCACCTTCCACGACACGTTCAACATCGGTCGGGTTGGTGAACAGCAGCATCACACGATCGCCTGCATATTTCGGGTTATTGTAGACGCGGATCATTTTCGCGACATCCACCACGTGCGCCGTTACGCCTGGAGGCGCAACCTGCGTCAACAGCGTTTTACGCACCGTATCTGCGGCAACTTCATCGCTGACGACGATAATGCGCGTGACGTTGGTTTCTTTGGTCCAGCGGGTGGCTACCTGACCGTGGATTAAGCGGTCATCGATGCGTGCGAGGCCGATGTGCATATAATCGTTCGGACCCATCGGTTTAGCCGGCGCCGCTGCTTTTGCTGCAGCAACTGGGGCCGGAGCGGCTTTTTCTACCGGTTTTGCTTTCAGCGCTTTCACGCCTTCGCTACCGGTTTCTACTGCCAGTGCGACTAATTCATCAAAGCTTGGGTTGTCATCACGCGCCATAAAGGTTTCGACCAGCATGGGAATGTTCACGCCAGCGATCACTTCGTAATGCTCTTTGTCGACGACAATGCGGCTCGCAGCGTTGAACGGGCTGCCTCCCCATGTATCAACGAGAAATAGCACGCCTTTACTGGTATCGAGTTTTGCCAACTGAGCGTTGTACTTTTCGATCAGCGTTTCAGCATTTTCGCCTGGAACGAAATCGATCCAGCCGACGTTTTCCTGCTCGCCTAACAGCATTTCTGCTGTTTTAAGTAACTGCTCTGCAGCCCAACCATGTGTGCCTATTACAATAGCAATGGTCACTTGCTACCTCCTTTATTATCGTTAACACATCGACAACGAGATGTATTTTGAATCGTCGTCCGCAAGCGAATCGATTCAGATAAGGGTTACAATGAAAAACCTATGATTTTCGTGAATTATTTTAGATATCGAAAAAAATAATTTATGTGATGAAGATCCGTAATTTAACTTTCGATTAAAAGAAATTTCGAAGAGTAAAATATCTCCGACACAACTTATTGCAAAGGAAGGTAAATCTTTGCTAAAAACCGGTTGTGTCTGTTATGTTTAGCATATATTTAATTAATCAGGAGTATAGGGCAGTAGCCCACCGTATGGATCGTCACCGACGTCATTTCACCTCAAGGCCGCTTAGCGCCTGTCAGTTTGGCACTTTTTGCCACACACTTTATCTGCATATTGCTTCAACGCCTGAGATGTTCAGGGCGCAGTTTAGCCATTCTTTGAGCAGGAGCTTGTCATGGAATTCTTAATGGACCCGCAGATTTGGGTGGGTTTGCTCACGCTTGTTGTTCTCGAAATTGTTCTGGGTATTGATAACCTGGTCTTTATTGCGATTCTGGCTGATAAGCTGCCGCCTAAACAGCGGGATAAAGCGCGTCTGATCGGGTTGTCGCTGGCGCTGATTATGCGTCTGGCGCTGCTGTCCGTGATCTCGTGGATGGTGACACTGACGAAACCGCTGTTCACGGTGATGGACTATTCGTTCTCGGGGCGTGACCTGATTATGCTGCTGGGAGGTATCTTCCTGTTGTTCAAGGCTACCACTGAACTGCATGAGCGACTGGAAAACCGTGAGCATGATACCGGCCAGTCAAAAGGCTATGCGAGCTTTTGGGTTGTCGTGACGCAGATTGTGATCCTCGATGCGGTCTTCTCGCTGGATGCGGTGATTACAGCCGTCGGTATGGTGAACCACCTGCCGGTAATGATGGCGGCGGTGGTGATTGCGATGGCGGTGATGCTGCTGGCGTCCAAGCCACTGACGCGATTCGTGAACCAACATCCGACGGTCGTGGTGCTGTGTCTGAGCTTCTTGTTGATGATCGGTTTGAGCCTGGTAGCCGAAGGGTTTGGCTTCCACATTCCGAAAGGTTATCTGTACGCTGCGATCGGCTTCTCGATTATTATCGAACTGTTTAACCAGATTGCTCGTCGCAACTTTATTCGCCACCAGTCGACGCTGCCGCTGCGTGCACGTACCGCCGAGGCCATTGTGCGCTTGATGGGCGGTAAACGTCAGGCCGGTGTGCAGATGGAGTCTGACAACCCGGTGCCGGTACCCGTTCCGGAAGGGGCATTTGTTGAAGAAGAACGCTATATGATCAACGGCGTGCTGTCGCTGGCCTCACGTTCTTTGCGCGGCATTATGACACCGCGTGGCGAAATCAGCTGGGTGGATGCAGATCTGAGCGTGGCAGAAATTCGTGAACAGCTGCTCTCTTCCCCACACAGCCTGTTCCCGGTGTGTCGTGGTGAACTGGACGAAATTATCGGTATCGTGCGGGCGAAAGAACTGTTAGTGGCCCTCGAAGACGGCGTAGATGTGGCAGCAATTGCCTCAGCGTCACCAGCCATCGTGGTCCCAGAAACGCTGGATCCGATTAATCTGTTGGGCGTGTTGCGTCGTGCCCGTGGCAGCTTCGTTATCGTTACCAACGAATTTGGCGTTGTTCAGGGTCTGGTGACCCCTCTGGATGTTCTGGAAGCCATTGCCGGTGAGTTCCCGGATGCTGATGAAACACCGGAAATCATCGCCGATGCGGGTGGCTGGCTGGTTAAAGGCGGCACCGATCTGCACGCTCTGCAGCAGGCGCTTGACGTTGATACGCTGGTGGACGAAGACGAAGACATTGCGACGGTGGCGGGGCTGGTTATCGCGGCTAACGGTCACATTCCGCGTGTTGGCGATGTGATTGAGGTTGCACCGCTAAGCATCACCATTGTCGAAGCGAACGACTATCGTGTGGATCTCGTTCGTATTGTTAAAGAGCAATCCGCTCACCACGAAGACGAATAATTTGACCTACCGAAACGGCATAGCAGGCATGATATGCCCGTTATGCCGGGCGGGTGGTGGTGTACTACTGCCCGCCAGCCATTGAGGAAAATCGCGCAGCGGCATCGGCTTGGCATACAGAAATCCCTGCAATACATTCACGCCATGTCGCCGTAAATGCTGGGCCTGCGCCTGCGTTTCAACCCCTTCAGCTACCAGTTCAATATTCAGTTTTTTCCCCAGTGCGATGATGATGTCAGTAACGGTCGAATTGACGGCATCAGTCCCGATCGCAGAGGTAAAGGATTTATCAATCTTCAGTACATCCGGGCGCAACTTTTCCAGCCACGAGAGCGAGCTGTTGCCGGTACCGAAATCGTCAATGGCCAGTTTTACCCCCAGCCGGTGAAGTTCATGCACCAGTCGATAATCGACATCCAGCAGCGCGTCGCGCTCGGTCAGTTCAATCACCAGTTGCTGGATGGGATGCTGACTGAACCAGTACTGATTAAGGTCTTTTAACAACATACCGTCACGAAAATGGCTGGCGGCGACGTTGATACCGATATGAAACTGGCTGCTCATTGGGAAAACGTGCCGTTGCTGAATGGTTTCTGCGATGACGCGACGAGTCAGGGGGACAATCAGGTTGTGCTCTTCCGCGATAGGGATGAACACTTCAGGTGAAATCCAGCCCTGGCGCGGGTTATTCCAGCGTAAGAGAATTTCAACGCCCGTACACTGCTGGGTGCTGGCGTTCAGTAGTGGCTGGCAAAATAGCTCAAACTCCCGCTCGGCGAGGGCCAGATTAATCTCCCAGGAAAAACTCATTCTGTTAGCGGTCGCCAGCCAGGCCAGATACCCCACTAATAAGCTGAGCATGACCGCTAACGGTAACTGGGTGGGCAGGTGTCTTAACGCCAGTTCGCTGGCTCCTGGTCCGCTGACGCTGATGGCAAAGGGGAAATGTTGTGATGAAAGTTGGTAGTGTTGTTCGCCGTCACTCTCTGGTAGCTTGTCGACGACGCCTTGTCCGTACAGCAGATGCCGCTTACCGATGGTTAAACTGGCATGTGTAATTTGCGGAGGCTGTGGTTCAAGCAGCATGCCCGACAATAATTCAATATTGACGATCTCCAGCACCCCATCTTCGCCATTGGCAGACGACGGATACCATTGCGTCAGAATAGGGCTGCCCTTAATGAGCGAATGATCGGTGGATAACAGTAGCTCTGGCTCGCGGCTGGGCAATTCAGGTTGCAACTGCTTGATGGGCACATTGCGATAGCCAAATATACTCGAACAATAGAGGATGCCACCCTGAACCAGGTTAATAGAGCGCACGGTTTGCAGTCTGGCGGCGTGCTTGCTCAGGGCTAAACGCGCCACCGAGCAGGGCAGGCCAATTAACGGCAGCAGCACATCACGTCCGGTCCGCAACGGCAGCAGGATATCATCCAGCTCTTCTACAGCATGGTTAGCGAACGTGACGGTGGAGTGATGATTTAAATTACGCTCCGAAATAAATCGGACAGATAATGTAAGAATGAGCGTCAGTAGTGCACAAACTGTGCAGACGATTAAGCGATTACGGCGATAATTTTTGATGATCCGTTGTGCTGTTTGCATGCGGGCCGCCCGATAAGCCGTTGGTCACAGAAGCCAACAGCAACAGAGCAAGTGTAGTGGGGAAAATTACCGTAGACGAGGGAGGGGAAGCAAATTCGCCCATCCGTCGCAGATGGGCGAAAATTAAGTATTAGTCACACTGAACTTTGATCGCCAGGCCACCGCGGGAGGTTTCGCGGTATTTGGCGTTCATGTCCTTGCCGGTTTCGTACATGGTCTCGATGACTTTATCCAGCGAGACGCGCGGGGCGCTGGTACGACGCATGGCCATACGTGCCGCGTTGATCGCCTTCACGGAAGCAATAGCGTTACGCTCAATGCACGGCACCTGGACCTGTCCGGCAACCGGATCGCAGGTTAAGCCGAGGTTGTGTTCCATACCGATTTCGGCAGCCACACATACCTGCTCCGGGCTCGCACCCAGTAACTCTGCCAGACCTGCTGCGGCCATAGAACATGCCACACCGACTTCGCCCTGGCAGCCCACTTCTGCGCCAGAGATAGAGGCATTCATTTTGTACAGCGCGCCAATTGCACCGGCCGCCAGGAAATAGCGGGTATAGATATCCGGGCTGACGGGCTCAATGAAGTGATCGTAATAAGCCAGAACCGCAGGCACGATGCCGCAAGCACCGTTGGTCGGCGCTGTCACAACGCGACCACCCGCGGCGTTCTCTTCGTTTACGGCCAGCGCAAACATGTTCACCCAGTCGATCACGTTCATCGGATCGTTGGAGAGTTTGTCGCTGGAGACCAGCATACGACGCAGGGCAGAGGCACGACGAGGCACGCGCAGCGGCCCCGGCAGAATGCCTTCGGTGTTCATCCCACGATCGATACAGGCCTGCATGGTTTGCCAGACGTTACCAAAATACTCTTCAATTTCTTTTTTGCTGTGCAGCGCAAGTTCGTTCTGCATTACCATGCCAGAGAGCGACAGACCGGTGCTGTTGCAGTACTCCAGCATTTCAGCGGCAGATTTGAACGGATAAGGTACGCTGACCTCATTCGCCGCGTCCTGACCAAAGTGTTCTTCATCAACGATGAAACCACCGCCAATGGAATAATATGTTTTGCTGTAAACAACGGTGTCACCGTTGTAGGCATGAATTTGCATACCGTTTTCATGCAGCGACAGGTTGCTGTTGCGAAAACGCATGCCGTCGTTTTGTGGGAAGTCGACTTCGTGTTGACCCTGCGCAAGCAGCAGGCGTCCACGCGTTTCTACATCGCGGATAAATCCGGGAATGCTGTCGATGTCCACGGTCGCAGGCTCATAGCCTGCCAGACCCATAATAATGGCGATATCGGTGTGGTGACCTTTACCCGTGAGCGACAGTGAACCATACACATCGACGGCGACACGAGTAACGTTGTCCAGTAATCCTTTTTCGACCAGGTCATCGACGAACTGTTTACCCGCCTTCATAGGTCCTACGGTATGGGAAGATGAGGGACCGATCCCCACCTTAAACATGTCGAATAGACTAATCACGATAATACTCCTACAGGGCGACTGGGCTTTCCAGTAACGATGTTATAACTGCGCATAGTGTAAGAGGGAACGCGGCGATCGGCTTAACTATTCACATGAATTAAACTAATAGATAACCGCGGTTTTACTAATGTTGTGACCGGCGTTTCAGGTTGTGTCTGCGGTGCGTAAAGATAAGTATAGTCAGGGCTTCACACCAATTTGCAGCGCCAGCTCACGAATTATCCCGGCGGTCATTCCCCAGACGAAATAATGCTCATACCAGGAAAGCCAGACGCGATGCGAGTCACCCCGGCGGTAGATATCTAAGGGGTGATAACGACCCAGATGCAACGCTTGCGCCAGCGGCATTTCGAATACTGCAGAGACTTCATCTTCGCTTGCACGATAGGGCAGATTAGGCGGGATAATACCTACCACTGGCGTGACCTGAAAACCGGTGACGCTATCCACCGGCGGCAGGACGCCAATCACCTCAACGCACGAAGGAGGAATGGCCACTTCCTCCTCGGCTTCTCGTAGCGCGGCGGCAATCAGCGACACGTCGCTGCTGTCTACAGCTCCGCCCGGGAAGGCAACCTGTCCGGCATGTTTACGCAAATGCACCGAGCGTTGGGTTAACAGCAATCCCGGCTGTGGGCGGCGAACGACCGGGATCAGCACGGCGGCCTGGCGCTGGTTTAACGCTTCATGATTGACCTGCGGGCGCAGAAGAAGAAAGCGCGATAAAAAGTCATCAAGCGTCAGGCTGCTGTTTTCCACGGTTCAGTTCTCCAGTTGGTGCAAAATACGGTTCACTTTATCAAACGTTTCCTGATATTCCGCGTCTTCCTGACTGTCCGCAACAACTCCACCGCCAGCCGAACAGTAAAGCTGTCCGTCGGTGGCCGTCAGGGTGCGGATGGTAATCCTGGTATCCATATTGCCGCAAAAGCTCAGATAGCCGACGCTGCCGCACCAGGCGTTACGGCTGTGCGGTTCCAGTTCGTCAATAATTTCCATCGCCCGCACCTTTGGCGCGCCGGTAATGGAACCACCAGGGAAGGCGGCGCGCAGCAGATCCGTGGCGTGCAGCGATTCCGGCAAACGCGCCGTAATGGTGCTGACCAGATGGTGCACGGCAGGGAAGGGCTCGACAACAAACAGTTCGGGAACCTCGACCGAACCCGGCACGGCAACGCGACCAATGTCGTTACGCATCAGATCCACGATCATCAGGTTTTCAGCACGATCTTTAGGCGAGTTTGCCAGTCTTTGCGCCTGCTGACGATCGGCATCTGGCGAGTCCAGTCGCGGCAGGGTGCCCTTGATGGGACGCGTCTGGATCTGCCGATTTTCCAACTGAATAAACCGCTCTGGTGACAGGCTGAGGATTGCGCCTTCCTCAAGGCGGATAAACGCACTGAACGGGGCGCGGTTGGCCTGGTTGAGTCGCTCAAAGGCGAGCCATTCATCCCCCTGATACTGCGCCTGAAAACGCTGGGCAAGGTTGACCTGATAGCAGTCCCCGCTGTGCAGATAGCGCTGTACCTGGCGAAACTTTTCGCCGTACTGCGCGCGGCTCATATTGGATTGCCACGCTGACGTTAACATAAAAGGCTCACGCGTTGGCGCGCGCTGGCTTTCCAGCCAGTGGCGGCAGGCCTGCACATCACCGTGGCTGAGCAGCGACACGGTTTGCCGCTGGTGGTCGACAATCCGTGCCCAGTCGTAAATGCCAACCGCCATATCCGGCAGGGTGATATCACGTTCAGCGACATTTGGCAGCGCTTCGAAGCGTCGGCCCAAATCGTAGCCAAACAGGCCCAGCGCCCCTCCCTGGAAGGGAAGATCGGGATTATAATCGGGCCGTATTGCCAGTGAAGTTAGCGCCGAGCGTAACACCGTCATCGGGTCATCAGGCGTGTGCGTGATTCCGTCTTTGTCATGCACTGCGGTGTCTGCATCTCGCGTGACCAGCGTCATCACAGGATCGGCGACCAGAATATCAAAGCGATTATGCGGGTGGTCGGCGTGCCCCGAATGTAGCAGCATCGCCCACGGCAGATGGCTTAAGGTCGAGAAATAGCGTTCAGCGGCGTCCTGACGCCAGGGTAATGTAATTACTGCGGGAGATAACGTTTTCATCAGTCCTGACTCGTTACTACTTTACTGGCTTACTGCCCGGTAGCATGGGATAATTAGCGCAGACAATCTAGCAGGAGTTAACAATGTTTGCAGGTTTACCTTCACTCAGTCATGAACAGCAGCAAAAAGCAGTCGAGCGTATTCACGAACTGATGTCACAGGGGATGAGCAGCGGCGAAGCGATCACTCAGGTCGCGGCTGAAATTCGCGCCACTCATACCGGCGAACGGATCGTGGCGCGTTTTGAAGACGAGGACGAAGACGAGTAACGCTCGTTACACTGCGGCGATAATCTTGATCTCGACTTTGTATTTCGGGTTCATCAACCCGGCCTGTACGGTACAACGCACGGGCGCGTGACCGGCAACGACCCACGCGTCCCAGGCTTTGTTCATGGCGGCGAAGTCGCTTTTGTCCGTCAGGAAAATGGTCGCGTCAAGAATACGTGACTTGTTGCTGCCCTGTTTTTCCAGCACCGCATCAATTTGTGCCAGCGTGTTGGCCGTTTGTTCAAACGCGTCAGCATCCAGGTTTTCCGGTACGCCGGTGTAATACAACGTGTTGTTGTGAATCACCACGTCTGACCAACGATCCTCGGCATCAATGCGCACGATAGTCATAAATTATTCCTCATTTACGTTTTTATTTAATCGGTTTCTGCTGGCGACAAGACTGCCATAATGTTGTGCCCTCGTCACCTCTTCAACTGGCGAAAGACCCGCTGGCCTGACATAATCCCTGTTCAAATGAACAGGGGGTAGTGTGACGGACGATTTTGCAGCAGACGGTCAATTGGCTAAAGCGATACCGGGTTTTAAACCGCGTGAACCACAGCGACAGATGGCCGTCGCCGTCTCGCATGCCATTGAAAAATCACAGCCGCTTGTCGTCGAAGCCGGGACCGGGACCGGGAAAACTTACGCCTACCTTGCGCCTGCACTGCGCGCCGGTAAGAAAGTGATCATTTCTACCGGATCGAAAGCGCTGCAGGATCAACTCTACAGCCGCGATCTCCCTACCGTGGCAAAAGCGCTGAAATTTACCGGCAAACTGGCGTTGCTGAAAGGGCGCTCTAACTACCTGTGTCTGGAACGCCTTGAACAACAGGCGTTGGCGGGCGGTGACCTGCCGGTGCAAACCTTAAGCGACGTGATCCTGCTGCGCTCGTGGTCGAATCAAACCGTTGATGGTGATATCAGCACCTGCGTCAGCGTGGCGGAAGACTCGCACGCATGGCCGCTGGTGACCAGTACCAACGACAACTGTCTGGGCAGCGACTGCCCACTGTATAAAGACTGTTTTGTCGTTAAAGCGCGTAAAAAAGCCATGGATGCCGATGTGGTGGTAGTTAACCATCACCTGTTTCTCGCTGATATGGTGGTGAAAGAGAGCGGGTTCGGGGAGCTGATCCCGGAGGCAGACGTGATGATCTTCGATGAAGCCCATCAGCTACCGGATATCGCCAGCCAGTATTTTGGTCAGTCGCTTTCCAGCCGCCAACTGCTCGATCTGGCCAAAGACATTACCATCGCCTATCGCACCGAGCTAAAAGACACCCAGCAACTGCAAAAATGCGCCGACCGTCTGGCGCAAAGCGCGCAGGATTTCCGTCTACAGCTGGGCGAACCGGGCTATCGCGGTAACCTGCGTGAATTGCTGGCCGATCAGCGCGTCCAGCGGGCATTTTTGCTGCTCGATGACACGCTGGAACTGTGCTATGACGTAGCGAAGCTGTCGCTCGGACGTTCGGCGCTGCTGGATGCCGCGTTCGAGCGCGCCACGCTGTATCGCGCCCGCTTGAAACGCCTGAAGGAGATCAACCAACCGGGATTCAGCTACTGGTATGAATGCACTTCACGGCATTTTACGCTGGCGCTGACGCCACTCACCGTAGCGGATAAATTCAAAGAGGTGATGGACCAAAAACCGGGCTGCTGGATTTTTACTTCCGCTACGCTGTCGGTCAACGACGATCTCCGCCACTTTACCGCGCGACTGGGCATTGAACAGGCTGAATCAATGTTGTTGCCGAGCCCCTTTGACTACACGCGCCAGGCGCTGCTGTGCGTGCCGCGCAATCTCCCGCAAACTAACCAGCCGGGGGCGGCGCGTCAGCTGGCCGCCATGCTGCGCCCCATTATTGAAGCTAACAATGGACGCTGCTTTATGCTGTGTACCTCGCACGCGATGATGCGCGACCTGGCTGAACAGTTTCGTGCCACCATGACGCTCCCGGTCCTGCTACAGGGAGAAACCAGCAAAGGGCAGCTATTGCAGCAGTTTGTCAGTGCGGGCAATGCCCTGCTGGTGGCGACCAGCAGCTTCTGGGAAGGTGTGGACGTACGAGGTGATACGCTGTCGCTGGTTATTATCGACAAGCTGCCGTTTACCTCGCCGGACGATCCGCTGTTAAAAGCGCGGATGGAAGACTGCCGGCTGCGCGGCGGCGATCCGTTTGACGAAGTCCAGCTCCCGGATGCCGTGATCACGCTTAAGCAGGGGGTGGGGCGCTTGATTCGTGACGCTGACGATCGCGGCGTCCTGGTGATTTGTGATAACCGGCTGGTCATGCGACCTTACGGTGCGACATTCCTGGCCAGCCTGCCACCGGCACCCCGCACGCGTGACATTGCCCGCGCGGTTCGCTTTCTTGCCATACCAACGACTGAGTAATTTGTTACAGACTGTGCTAAGATACGCGCCAAATTTATTGATCTGATCACGAAGACCCATGCGAATTCTGGCTATCGATACCGCCACAGAGGCGTGCTCTGTCGCCCTGTGGAATGACGGTAATATCACATCTCATTTCGAGCTTTGCCCTCGAGAGCATACCCAACGCATCCTGCCGCTGGTTCAGGATATCCTGACTGCTGGCAATGTCACATTAACGGATATCGACGCTCTGGCGTTTGGCCGAGGTCCCGGTAGTTTCACCGGCGTGCGTATTGGTATTGGTATTGCTCAGGGGTTGGCGTTAGGGGCGAACTTGCCAATGATCGGCGTGTCCACGCTGGCAACTATGGCGCAGGGGGCCTGGCGCAAAAACGGCGCAACGCGCGTGCTGGCAGCAATTGATGCGCGCATGGGTGAAGTCTACTGGGCCGAATATCAGCGTGATGAGAACGGTATCTGGCACGGCGAAGACACCGAAGCGGTATTAACTCCGGGACAGGTTCATGAGCGACTGCTGCAGCTTTCCGGTGACTGGGTAACGGTCGGCACGGGCTGGCCTGCATGGCCTGAACTCGGTAAAGACAGTGGCCTGATGCTGCGCGATGGCGACGTTTTGCTTCCGGCCGCTGAAGATATGTTGCCTCTCGCCACCCAACTGTTCGCCTCTGGAAAGACGGTAGCGGTTGAACATGCTGAACCGGTTTATTTACGTAACACCGTGGCGTGGAAGAAACTTCCCGGAAAAGAATGAATCTTAGTAGTACATCCCCCGATGCTTTCAAACGGGCTCAACGCGATGAATGCGCAGCAGTTTAAAACTCACCGGGGACAGGCGCTGAGATAAGGGAGTCGCAACATGGCGGTTCAAAAATGGGTATTAAAAGGCGTGTTGACGGGCGCATTGGCGTTCATGCTAAGCGGTTGCGTTACGATTCCTGATGCGATTAAAGGTTCAAGCCCAACGCCGCAACAGGATCTGGTTCGGGTCATGAATGCGCCGCAACTGTACGTCGGACAGGAAGCACGCTTTGGCGGCAAAGTGGTGGACATTCAGAATCAGCAGGGGAAATCCCGACTGGAAATTGCCACCGTGCCTCTCGACAGCGGCGCGCGTCCGATTCTGGGTGAAGCCTCACGCGGGCGTATTTATGCCGATGTTAATGGCTTTCTCGATCCGGTGGATTTCCGCGGACAACTGGTCACCGTCGTAGGGCCTATTAGCGGCACGGTGGACGGTAAAATTGGCAGTACGCCGTATAAGTTCATGCTGATGCAGGTAACCGGTTATAAACGCTGGCATATTACTCAGCAGATCGTGATGCCTCCGCAGCCCATCGATCCCTGGTTCTACGGTGCGCGTGGCTGGCCATACGGCGGCTACGGCGGATGGGGATGGTACAATCCAGGTCCGGCACAGGTTCAGACGATAGTTACAGAATAACTCTTTGATTTATATGTAAAAGAAGCAGCGGCGCGTCCGCTGTTTCTGCATTTATGTGGCTATAAGAAAAATAAATAGTGACGTGCTTCGCAACCTTGTCGTTGTGTAATAAACAAACTGGTACGCTGAGTTAATATTATGTTAACAGTTTGTTTATTGTCTGGGGTTGTGATGACGACGAATACGCATTTTAGAGGTGATGTATTGAAAAAGGTTTGGCTTAACCGTTATCCCGCAGGTGTTCCCGCGGAGATCAATCCTGACCGTTATCAATCCCTGGTGGAACTGTTTGAACATTCAGTCAGGCGCTATGCCGATCAGCCCGCGTTTGTGAATATGGGGGAGGTGATGACCTTCCGCAAACTCGAAGAGCGTAGCCGCGCATTTGCGGCATATTTGCAAGAAGGGCTGGGGCTGAAAAAGGGCGATCGTGTCGCACTGATGATGCCGAACCTGCTGCAGTATCCGGTGGCGCTGTTTGGCATTCTGCGTGCCGGTATGATCGTGGTAAACGTGAACCCGTTGTACACACCGCGTGAACTGGAGCATCAGCTTAATGACAGCGGCGCGGCAGCGATTGTGATCGTGTCCAACTTTGCCCACACGCTGGAGAAAGTGGTCGATAAAACATCGGTTCAGCACGTGATCCTGACGCGAATGGGCGATCAACTCTCAACCGCCAAAGGAACGCTGGTTAACTTTGTTGTGAAGTACATCAAGCGGCTGGTACCGAAATATCACCTGCCTGATGCCATCTCGTTTCGCAGTGCGTTACAAAACGGGTATCGCATGCAGTATGTGAAGCCTGAAGTGGTCTCTGAAGATCTGGCCTTCCTGCAATACACCGGGGGTACAACCGGTGTGGCAAAAGGTGCAATGCTCACCCACCGCAATATGCTGGCGAACCTCGAGCAGGTCCATGCTACTTACGGTCCGTTGCTGCATCCGGGTAAAGAGCTGGTGATCACCGCGCTACCGCTGTATCACATTTTTGCTTTAACGATGAACTGCCTGCTGTTTATTGAGCTTGGCGGTCAAAACGTACTGATCACTAACCCGCGTGATATTCCGGGCCTGGTAAAAGAGCTGGCGAAATACCCGTTTACCGCCATGACCGGCGTCAATACGCTGTTCAACGCCTTGTTGAATAACAAAGACTTCCAGCAACTGGATTTCTCGTCGCTGCATCTTTCTGCGGGGGGCGGTATGCCCGTCCAGCAGGCGGTTGCAGAACGTTGGGTGAAGCTGACCGGCCAATATCTGCTGGAAGGCTATGGCCTGACCGAGTGTTCGCCGCTGGTGAGCGTCAATCCGCATGATATCGACTATCACAGCGGCAGTATTGGCCTGCCGGTTCCCTCCACTGAGGTTAAGCTGGTGGATGATGACGATAACGAAGTCCCGCCGGGCGAGCCGGGTGAACTGTGCGTGAAAGGCCCGCAGGTGATGCTGGGTTACTGGCAGCGCCCGGATGCGACCGATGAAATCGTTAAAGATGGTTGGCTGCACACCGGGGATATTGCGGTGATGGACGACGAAGGCTTCCTGCGTATCGTCGATCGCAAAAAAGATATGATCCTGGTCTCCGGTTTTAACGTTTATCCGAACGAAATTGAAGACGTGGTGATGCAACATCCTGGCGTTCAGGAAGTTGCCGCGGTGGGCGTGCCCTCGGGCAGCACCGGTGAAGCGGTGAAGATTTTTGTCGTGAAGAAAGACGCGTCACTCACCGATGAAGCGCTGATTACGTTCTGCCGCCGTCAGTTGACCGGCTACAAGGTCCCGAAGCTGGTGGAATTCCGTGATGAGTTACCAAAATCTAACGTCGGCAAAATTTTGCGACGAGAATTGCGTGACGAAGCCCGTAGCAAAGTGGACAATAAAGGCTGAGCGTTAAGTCAGTCATCAGAAAGCGCCGGTTAATCCGGCGTTTTTTTTGGCGCAAACCTGAGAGAGCACGATTTGAATTACCAAATGATTACCACGGACGACGCGTTGGCCACGCTGTGCGAAGCCGTTCGTGAGTTTCCGGCGATTGCCCTGGATACTGAATTTGTTCGCACGCGTACCTATTATCCGCAGCTGGGACTCATTCAGCTGTTTGACGGCAAACACGTTGCTCTGATGGATCCGCTGGGGATCACCGACTGGTCGCCGCTGCGCGACATTTTACGCGACACCACGATAACCAAATTCCTGCACGCGGGAAGTGAAGACCTGGAAGTGTTTCTCAACACCTTTGGCGAACTTCCGCAGCCGCTGATTGATACGCAAATTCTGGCCGCGTTTTGCGGTCGCCCGCTGTCGTGGGGATTTGCCGCGATGGTGGAAGAGTTTACGGGCGTGGCGCTGGACAAAAGCGAATCCCGTACGGACTGGCTGGCCCGACCGCTGACTGAGCGTCAGTGTGAGTATGCTGCCGCGGACGTCTGGTATTTATTACCGATCACCGCAAAACTGATGGCTGAAACCGATGCCTCTGGCTGGCTACCGGCCGCGCTGGATGAGTGTCGTTTAATGCAGCAGCGTCGCCAGGAAGTACTGGCGCCTGAGGACGCGTGGCGTGACATTACCAACGCCTGGCAGTTGCGTACCCGTCAGCTTGCCTGCCTGCAACTGCTGGCTGACTGGCGACTGCGTAAAGCGCGTGAACGCGATCTGGCGGTGAATTTCGTGGTACGCGAAGAGCACCTGTGGTCAGTGGCGCGCTATATGCCGGGTAGTCTGGGTGAGCTGGACAGCCTCGGTCTTTCCGGGAGCGAAATTCGCTTCCATGGCAAGACACTGATTTCATTGGTAGAAAAAGCGCAGGCCCTGCCGGAAGCATCGTTGCCTGAACCACTGCTGAACCTGATGGATATGCCGGGCTACCGTAAAGCCTTCAAAGCTATTAAGGCGCTGGTGGCTGACGTGAGCGCGGAACACAATCTCAGCGTGGAGCTGCTGGCCTCCCGCCGTCAGATCAACCAGTTGCTTAACTGGCACTGGAAATTAAAGCCGAAGTCTTCCTTGCCGGAGCTTATTTCCGGCTGGCGTGGCGAGCTGATGACCGAGCGACTTAACGCCCTGTTGCTGGAATATCCACAATAAGCGAGTGTCTGGTGGTTATTCTGGAACCCTGTCTACTGTTTACTCGGTAATAACGCTATTCAGGACGGGTCACTGAAAATAAAAAAGGCAGAATATTCTGCCTTTTTTCGACCACAACTTTTTTACCAAAGCGCTTATTTCGACTCTTCTGCTTCTGGTAATGTCACGTTAAGTTCGAGGATAGAAATATCGCCGTCTTTTTGTTCAAGTTGTACAGTGACCATCTCTGGATCGATTTGTACATACTTACAGATAACGTCGAGAATATCTTTCCTCAACTGCGGTAAATAATGCGGCTCGGCGTCACTACGACGACGTTCCGCAACAATGATCTGCAGTCGCTCTTTAGCGATGTTTGCTGTGTTCTTTTTCCGCGAGAGAAAAAAATCCAGTAATGCCATAACTTATCCTCCGAACAGGCGTTTGAGGAAACCTTTCTTCTCTTCTTCAACGAAGCGGAAAGGACGTTCTTCTCCCAACAGACGGTCTACGGTATCTGCATAAGCTTTGCCAGCATCCGCATTGATGTCGAGGATCACCGGCTCACCCTGGTTAGATGCGCGCAGGACTGACTGATCTTCCGGAATCACACCAACCAGTTTGATGCGCAGAATTTCCAGTACGTCTTCCATGCTGAGCATGTCGCCTCTGTTTACGCGGCCAGGGTTGTAGCGCGTAAGCAGCAGATGCTCTTTAATCGGATCTTCACCATTTTCCGCGCGACGAGATTTCGACGCCAGAATGCCCAGAATACGGTCAGAGTCACGTACTGAAGACACTTCCGGGTTGGTGGTAATAATCGCTTCATCGGCAAAATACAGTGCCATCAGCGCACCGGTTTCAATACCGGCCGGGGAGTCGCAGACGATGAAGTCGAAGTCCATCGATTTCAGATCATCCAGAACTTTTGCGACGCCTTCACGCGTCAGCGCGTCTTTATCGCGAGTCTGTGAAGCCGGAAGAATAAAGAGATTTTCAGTACGCTTATCTTTGATTAGCGCCTGATTTAACGACGCATCGCCCTGAATAACGTTGACGAAGTCGTAAACGACGCGACGTTCGCAACCCATGATCAAATCGAGGTTGCGCAGGCCGATATCAAAATCAATAACGACAGTTTTCTTTCCCTTCTGGGCCAAACCAGTAGCGATGGCCGCGCTGGAGGTGGTCTTGCCAACGCCCCCTTTACCCGAAGTAACAACAATAATGCGTGCCATAGAAATTCCTTGTTAAAAAGGGATCAATTCAACGGTTGAACTGTCAAAGCGTTCTCTGCTAATTGCAGACGCGCCGCTTTGCCATAAAATTCTGCTGGGATTTTATCACTCAGCCAATAAACACCTGCGATAGACACCAGTTCTGCCGTCAGGTGGGTACAAAAAATCTGTGCTTCTCGATCGCCGCTTGCACCCGCCAGTGCACGGCCTCTCATCATGCCATAAACGTGAATATTGCCGTCAGCAATGAGTTCTGCGCCCGCGCTGACGTGGTTTGTAACAATCAGATCACATTGTGGTGCATAAATGCGCTGACCGGAACGAACCGGGACATTTATTAATCGTGTTTTTGTGATGGGAGTAACGTTTTGTACCGGCGCGGCAGGCGCGGGTTCAGCAATGGGGGCAGGGCGCAGCGCTTTTTCTTTACCTTCAGTCAGCAAAGGCAGGCCCATTTCGTCGATCTCTGCTTTGAGTCTGGCATCTTTGCAGCCGCTAACGCCGATAATGCGCAGACCGGTAGATGCGACAACTTTCTGCAGCGTTGGCCAGTTTACCGGGCTTTCAAGGCCACTGACGTTGATCACCACGGGAGCATGTTTTAAAAAAGCAGGAGCCTGCGCGATTTTGTCTTCCAACGCCTGACGAATAACCTCGGGTTCTGACTCGTGCAAGTGAACCACAGATAAGGTGAAGCTACTGCCTTTAAGCTCGATTGGCGTGTTTGACATCCTGGCCTTACTCAATTTGCTATTTATCATCCCCAGCGCGGGGTGATATTCCGAAGACTATAAGGCATGTTATAGTCAGTATTATATTGAGGCAAGCCACCATTCCGTGAATTCAGAGTAAAAGATATGTTTTGTGTGATCTACCGAAGCAGCAAACGTGACCAGACCTATTTATATGTCGAAAAAAAAGACGATTTCTCTCGCGTTCCTGAAGAACTGATGAAAGGTTTTGGTCAGCCGAAACTGGCAATGATTTTACCACTTGATGGTCGCAAGAAACTGGTGAACGCTGACCTTGAAAAAGTAAAACAGGCGTTAACCGAGCAGGGCTATTATTTACAAATCCCGCCACCGCCAGAAGATTTACTCAAACAGCATCTGTCTGTGGCAAAACAAAATATACCAGACGCTAAAGGTTAAACTGTATCCGGCAGCCGCATGTCCCGTCGATGCAGTTCCTGAAATCGAAGACGACGTTAGGGGAAAGTCATGTATCAACATCACAACTGGCATGGTGCTCTGCTGGATTACCCAGTGAGTAAAGTGGTTTGCGTGGGCAGTAATTACGCAAAGCACATTAAGGAGATGGGCAGCGCAACGCCAGATGAACCCGTGCTGTTTATCAAACCGGAAACGGCATTGTGCGATCTGCGCCAACCGCTGGTTATCCCGGCGGATATGGGGGCGGTGCACCACGAAGTTGAGCTGGCGGTGCTGATTGGCGCGACCCTGCGCCAGGCAACGGAAGATCATGTGCGTAAAGCCATTGCCGGTTATGGCGTGGCGCTGGATCTGACCCTGCGCGATATTCAGGGAAAAATGAAGAAAGCGGGGCAGCCGTGGGAGAAAGCGAAGGGCTTTGATAATTCCTGTCCGCTGTCGGGCTTCATTCCGGTATCGGAGTTTAACGGCGATCCGCAAAATACGCTGCTCAGTCTGACGGTAAACGGTGAAACACGTCAGCACGGTTCTACGGCGGACATGATCCATCACATTATTCCGTTGATTGCCTACATGAGTCGTTTCTTCACCCTCAAAGCGGGGGATGTGGTACTGACAGGAACGCCAGAAGGCGTAGGGCCGTTACACAGTGGTGATGAGCTGGCAATCGGTTTTCACGGTCAAACGCTGACGACGAGAGTACTGTAATCTCTTCTTGCCGCCTTTTCGGGCGGCAAAACTTGCATCAACGTGCCAGACTGGTTATAAGGTGCAGCTTTATTGCAATAGCGGATACCCTGATGAGCGACATACCTTTCTGGCAAAGCAAAACCCTGGATGAAATGACCGATGCCGAGTGGGAGTCATTATGCGACGGATGTGGTCAATGCTGCCTGCATAAGCTGATGGATGAAGACACCGACGAAATCTATTTTACCAACGTCGCCTGTAAGCAGCTCAATATTAAAACCTGCCAGTGCCGTAACTACGAACGTCGTTTCGAATACGAGCCTGATTGCATCAAGCTGACGCGTGACAATTTGCCAACTTTTGAATGGCTACCGATGACCTGCGCGTATCGTCTGCTTGCGGAAGGGAAAGGGCTGCCGGACTGGCACCCGCTACTGACTGGCTCGAAAGCCGCGATGCACGGTGAGCGTATTTCAGTCCGTCATATTGCGGTGAAAGAATCAGAAGTACACGACTGGCAGGATCACATTTTGAACAAACCTTCATGGGCGGACTGAGCCGCCCATCGGTTAACAGGCGCTAAAGATTAAGACTTTTTCGCCTGATACATCTCATCTGAGTGGTTGTCATCTTCAACCCAGAAATTAATGTTGAACTGCGCGTCGTCGCTTAATTCAACACGATGCCAGTACTGCGGTGGGCTGGTCGCAAACTGACCGGCATTTATCACCACTTTCACTTCAGGCTCTTTCGCTTCTTCATTCGCAAAGCCGTAATACGTTACTGTACCTTCCATCACGCAAAGCTGTCCAAAGACGCCTGCTGCGGTGTTATGGTGGGAAAGCAGTGCGGCTGGGACAGTGTCTTTTGTGAAAAAGGGAGTAGAGCGTTTAACTTTCCAGTTTGCCGGGATGCGTAAATGGGACATGGGACATCTCCTTGGTGTGGCATCTATAAGATGTATTTAATATACATCTTATAGATGCCACCAAGCAATGACATTATGGTAAAAAAAACGCTCCCGAAGGAGCGTCTCTGTTAGCGACCGAAGAGGTCGCGTTTTTTCGGTTTAAACGGTTGGGCAATGACCACCAGCACGGCGACCACCAGGTACGCAGCAAAGATCCCTAATAGCCACTGTGGCATTTCAAGGGTTAAAAAAGACCACTGACGTTCGGCGCAGTCGCCGGATGCCAGGAAAACCTGAGGCAGCCATTTGTCCAGCGGTAACCAGCTCGGAAAGCGTGCCGCAAAATCACAGGTCATGAACGGAGACGGGTGAAGCTGGATCATGGTGTGCTCGTACGCCAACTGCAGACCGCGCCAGGCGCTGTAAATCCAGATAACCATCGCTACATAACGCAGCGGCGTTTTTGGCGCGATAGCACCCACCAGCCCGGCACCCATTACGCCGAATAACGCACTACGTTCGTAAATACACAACACGCAAGGTTTAAGCAGCATCACGTGCTGGAACCAAAGCGCAACGAGTTCCAGCGCCAGGGCGGTTAACGCCAACAATAACCATGCTCCGCGACCGCGGGAGCACTGGTTTAAAAATCGCAACATAATAAATTCCCTGCAACATGCGTAGAGAGCGCAGTTTAAACCAATTCAATTTATGCGCCACTAGCAGCTATTGAAATATTGTGTAATCGGATAATTATCATGCAAAAAGTCAAACCGGGCAGTGATTTGCCCGGTAAGTTGTTATGAAAGTGTAGCTAACCAGCCTATTTGCGTCATCCACTCGGTCACCGGGACGAGGGTGAATTCCACGCACAAAAGACCGACCAGCGTCAGTACGAGGGTATACGGCAGCGCCATCCATACCATGCGGCCATAGGAGAGGCGAATCAACGGTGCCAGTGCGGAAGTCAGCAGGAACAGGAATGCGGCCTGGCCATTCGGGGTTGCGACGGAAGGCAGGTTAGTCCCGGTATTAATCGCCACGGCTAACAGTTCGAACTGGTTCAGGCTGATGGTCCCGTGCTCCATCGCCGCTTTGGCTTCGTTAATGTAAATCGTGCCTACAAAGACGTTATCGGAGATAGAAGAAAGCAGACCGTTAAAGAGGTAGAACAGAGTGAGCTGGGCATGCTCTGAAGCCTGTAAAACAAAATGAATAATCGGAGCGAACAATTGCTGATCGATAATTACGGCCACAATTGAGAAGAACACGGTCAGCAGCGCGGTGAACGGCAGTGACTCGGTGAATGCCTTGCCGATAGCATGTTCATCAGTGACCCCCGTTAAGGACGTCGCCAGGATGATAACCGACAGGCCTATCAGTCCAACTTCGGCCAGATGCAGGGCCAGGGCGATAACCAGCCAGACGCCGATAATCGCCTGGACAATCAGTTTGATCCTGTCCTGGCGGGTACGCTGCTGGCGGCTTTGATCGTCATATTGCTGCAGAACGTCACGCACCTTTTCAGGCAATGTTTCACCATAGCCAAACCAACGTAATTTCTCGACCAGCATGCAGGTTAGCAGTCCGCAGATCAGCACCGGGACGGTGACCGGGGACATCCGCAGGAAGAAATCCCCGAAATGCCAGCCCGCCGCTTTGGCGATAATCAGGTTTTGCGGTTCACCAACCATGGTCATCACGCCGCCTAACGCCGTGCCGACGCCGGCATGCATCATCAGGCTGCGCAGAAAACCGCGGAACTGCTCGAGCACGGCTTTATTGTGCTGATCAATATGGCTGTCATCGAGCATATTATCTTCCCCACGGGAAGAGGCGATGCGGTGGTAAATGCCATAAAAACCGACCGCCACGCTTATCACGACGGCGACCACGGTCAATGCATCGAGGAACGCGGACAGGAAGGCGGCGGCTACGCAGAAGGACAGCGACAGCAGCATTTTAGAGCGAATGCTCAGCAGCAATCGGGTAAAAATAAACAGCAGTAACTGCTTCATAAAGTAGATGCCCGCCACCATAAACATCAGCAGCAATAACACCTCAAGATTGGCGGCAATCTCTTCACGCACGTGCGTGGCGCTGGTCATGCCAATGACGACGGCTTCAATCGCCAGCAGGCCACCCGGCAGCAGCGGATAACACTTGAGCGCCATTGCCAGCGTAAAGATGAACTCAGCCACCAGCAGCCACCCGGCAACGAACGGGTTGATGAAGAAAATAATCGGGTTAACGATTAAGAAGGATAATAATGCGAGTTTGTACCAGTCCGGCGACTGGCCTAAAAAGTTGCGCCACAGCGCGCGACCCCAGGATAGCTCCATGGCAGTTTCCCTTACCTGTAAAAATGAAATCATGTTTTTATGTTTGACGGCAAAGCTTAGCGGGAGGAGGGAACGCAGGCAAGCTCTTCACGTGCTTCGTCGCGCCAATTGCGCCCCAGCGTTATCTGGAAAATGAAGCCTTGATCCACTTTTTCTTCATTGCCTCAGCTATCAGCCATCAGACCCGTCTGGTATGATGTGTGTAACTATGTTTTGCTGTGTAATGGAATTATTACTATGGTCATTAAGGCGCAAAGCCCAGCGGGGTTCGCGGAAGAGTACATCATTGAAAGTATCTGGAATAACCGCTTCCCCCCAGGCACTATTTTGCCCGCTGAACGTGAACTCTCTGAACTTATCGGAGTAACACGCACCACGCTACGCGAAGTGTTACAGCGCCTGGCGCGGGACGGCTGGTTGACCATTCAGCACGGCAAACCGACGAAAGTGAATAATTTCTGGGAAACGTCAGGACTGAATATTCTTGAAACGCTGGCGCGCCTCGATCACGAGAGCGTTCCGCAGCTCATTGATAATCTGCTGTCGGTGCGTACCAACATCTCAACAATCTTCATTCGCACCGCATTCCGCCAACATCCGGACAAAGCGCAGGAAGTGCTGGCGACGGCAAATCAGGTGGCCGACCACGCTGACGCTTTTGCTGACCTTGACTACAACATTTTCCGCGGCCTGGCATTCGCGTCCGGCAATCCGATTTACGGCCTGATCCTCAACGGCATGAAGGGATTGTATACCCGTATTGGTCGTCATTATTTCGCCAATCCGGAAGCCCGCGGTCTGGCACTGAGTTTCTACCGTAAGCTGTCATTGCTCTGCGAGCAGGGCTCCCATGACCAGGTGTATGAAACGGTGCGCAGTTACGGTCACGACAGCGGCGAGATTTGGCATCGCATGCAGAAAAACCTGCCCGGCGATTTAGCCATTCAGGGCCGTTAATCACTCAATGCCGGATGGCGGTGTGAACACCTTATCCGGCCTACGTGGATGTCTAGTGTAGGCCGGATAAGACGCTTTCGCGTCGCCATCCGGCAATAAGATTCACAGACCGTTCATTCTCGGCGGGCAACGTTCCAGCAGCTCCACGCTGCCATCTTCATTCTGTTGCTCCAGCGTCACGTCAAAACCCCATAACCGATGGACGTGCTTCAGCACCTCTTTGCGACCCTTATCCAGCGGGGCGCGATTATGCGGGATATAGCGCAGTGTGAGAGAGCGATCGCCGCGCAAATCGACATTCCATACCTGAATGTTTGGCTCCAGGTTGCTCAGGTTATACTGCGACGACAGCCGGTTACGAATTTCACGGTATCCCTCTTCGTTATGAATTGCTGAGATTTCCAGATAATTATGTCTGTCATCGTCCAACACGGTGAACAGGCGGAAATCACGCATCACCTTCGGTGACAGGAACTGACTGATAAAACTCTCGTCTTTGAAATCACGCATCGCGAAGTGCAGGGTTTCCAGCCAGTCAGAACCGGCGATATCCGGGAACCAGTATTTGTCTTCCTCGGTCGGGGACTGACAAATACGTTTGATGTCCTGGAACATGGCGAATCCGAGCGCATAGGGGTTTATCCCGCTATACCACGGGCTGTTGTACGGCGGCTGGAACACCACATTGGTATGGCTGTGTAGAAACTCCAGCATAAACCGCTCGGTCACTTTGCCTTCATCGTACAGGTGGTTAAGGATGGTGTAATGCCAGAATGTCGCCCAGCCTTCGTTCATCACCTGGGTCTGTTTCTGCGGATAAAAATACTGGCTCACTTTGCGCACGATACGCAGCACTTCACGCTGCCAGGACTCCAGCAGCGGGGCATTTTTTTCCATAAAGTACAGCAGGTTTTCCTGGGGTTCAGAAGGATAACGCCGCGCTTCAAACACGGTTTTCTCTTCCTCTTTTTTCGGCAAGGTACGCCACAGCATATTTACCTGACTTTGCAGATATTCTTCGCGGCTTTTTTGCCGCGCTTTCTCTTCCTGCAATGAAATTTTTTGCGGGCGTTTATAGCGATCGACACCGTAGTTCATCAGTGCATGGCAGGAATCGAGCAGTTTTTCGACTTCGTCGACGCCGTAGCGCTCTTCACACTGGGTAATGTAGTTTCGGGCAAAAATCAGATAATCAACAATGGAGCTGGCATCCGTCCAGCTACGGAAAAGGTAGTTGTTCTTGAAGAAGGAGTTATGCCCATAGCAGGCGTGTGCCATCACCAGCGCCTGCATGGTGATGGTGTTCTCCTCCATCAGATACGCGATACACGGGTTGGAGTTGATGACAATCTCATAAGCCAGCCCTTGCTGACCGTGCTTATACAGACGTTCGGTTTCAATAAATTTTTTACCAAACGACCAGTGGGTATAGTTAATCGGCATCCCGACGCTGGAGTAGGCATCCATCATCTGCTCGGAGGTAATGACCTCGATTTGGTGCGGATAGGTCTCCAGTCGGTAGAGTTTTGCCACGCGGTCTATTTCCGCCAGATAGACATCCAGCAGATCAAACGTCCAGTCGGGTCCATCGCTCAACCGTGTGGTGTCCTTGTTCATGGAATCAATCGTAGCCATTCGCGCACCCTCATTGTTGGCGGCACTCTCTGTCTGGAGTACCTCATTTCAAGCATAGAACACGGTGTTAAAAAACGTGCTGCGGCAGAAAATTTTTCTTTGCGATATCACGTTAATCCAACATCGAAAAACAGGATGTTCACGAAATTTTATGCTGGATAAAAATGACGCACAGCAGGAGATCCTAAAGCAGAGACATCCCTGTCATTACCGCTATGTGTGAGGTACATCACCATAAAAAAGCCATATGTTGAATAATATTTTCAACTGAGTTATCAAGATGTAATTAGATGATTATTCTTTTACTGTTAACGGAGTGGCTATGCGAGTTGTCATACTGGGAAGTGGTGTCGTTGGCGTGACCAGCGCCTGGTATTTAAGTCAGGCTGGACACGATGTCACCGTCATTGATCGTGAGCCCGGTCCGGCGCTGGAAACCAGTGCGGCGAATGCGGGGCAAATCTCTCCAGGCTATGCAGCACCGTGGGCGGCACCCGGCGTACCGCTAAAAGCGATTAAATGGATGTTTCAACGCCATGCGCCGTTGGCCGTTCGCCTTGACGGCACGCAGTTCCAACTGAAATGGATGTGGCAGATGCTACGCAACTGTGACACCAGTCATTACATGGAAAACAAAGGTCGTATGGTGCGTCTGGCGGAATATAGCCGTGATTGCCTGAAGGCGCTGCGAGCCACTACCGGCATTGAATATGAAGGTCGTCAGGGCGGGACGCTGCAGCTATTCCGTACCGCGCAGCAGTATGAGAACGCCACGCGCGACATCGCCGTTCTGGAAGATGCGGGTGTGCCATATCAACTGCTGGAAGCCCATCGCCTCGCGGAAGTGGAACCGGCGCTGGCCGAAGTGGCGCATAAGCTGACCGGCGGGCTGCGTCTACCGAATGACGAAACCGGCGACTGTCAGCTGTTTACCCAACGCCTGGCACAAATGGCGGAGCTGGCAGGGGTTAAATTCCGCTTCAACACACCGGTTGATAAGCTGCTGAGCGATGGCGAGCAGATTTATGGCGTGCAATGCGGTAAGGAAATTATCAAAGCCGATGCTTATGTGATGGCGTTTGGCTCTTACTCCACGGCTATGCTGAAAGGGATGGTCGATATTCCGGTTTACCCACTCAAAGGTTATTCGCTGACCATTCCGATCGCGGAGGACGACGGCGCGCCGGTGTCGACTATCCTTGATGAAACCTACAAAATTGCCATTACCCGTTTTGATAACCGTATCCGCGTGGGCGGCATGGCGGAGATCGTGGGCTTCAATACTGAATTATTACAGCCGCGACGTGAAACGCTGGAAATGGTGGTGCGCGATCTCTTCCCGCGCGGAGGGCATGTGGAGCAGGCCACCTTCTGGACCGGGCTGCGGCCGATGACGCCGGACGGCACGCCGGTAGTCGGGCGTACCCGTTTTAAGAACCTGCTGCTCAACACTGGTCACGGTACGCTGGGCTGGACCATGGCCTGCGGATCGGGACAGTTGCTGAGCGATATTCTTTCTGGTCGCACGCCCGCCATCCCTTACGATGACCTGAGCGTGGCGCGTTACAGCCCAGGATTTTCGCCGTCACGTCCACGACATTTACACGGCGCACATAGCTGAGAAGGACGCGAGATGACCCGCCCAATACTGGCCAGCATTGACCTGCAGGCGTTGAAACAAAATTTAGGCATTGCGCGGCAGGCCGCACCGGACGCCCGCGTCTGGTCGGTGGTAAAAGCCAATGCTTATGGACATGGCATTGAGCGCGTCTGGAATGCGCTGGGGACCACCGACGGTTTCGCCATGCTGAATCTGGAAGAAGCGATAACGCTGCGCGAGCGTGGCTGGAAAGGCCCGATCTTAATGCTGGAAGGTTTTTTCCACGCCGACGATCTGACAGTGTATGACCAATATCGTTTAACCACCTGTGTACACAGCAACTGGCAGCTCAAAGCGTTACAAAATGCCCGACTGAACGCTCCGCTGGATGTATACCTGAAGGTTAACAGCGGCATGAACCGTCTGGGCTTTTTGCCTGAGCGGGTGGCAACCGTCTGGCAACAGCTGCGGGCGATGCCGAATGTGGGTGAGATGACGCTGATGTCGCACTTTGCTGATGCCGAACATCCGGACGGTATTCAGGACGCGATGGCGCGTATTGCACAGGCGACGGAAGGGCTTGAATGCCGACGTTCGCTGTCAAACTCCGCCGCCACGCTGTGGCACCCGGAAGCCCATTTCGACTGGGTACGCCCGGGTATTATTTTGTACGGCGCCTCTCCGTCAGGGCAATGGCGGGACATCGCCAACACCGGTCTCAAACCGGTAATGAGCCTGAACAGCGAGGTCATCGGGGTGCAAACGCTGAAGGCCGGTGACAGGGTCGGCTACGGTGGGCGTTACACCGCACGCGGTGAACAACGTATCGGGATTGTGGCGACCGGCTATGCCGATGGATATCCGCGCCATGCACCGAGCGGCACGCCGGTGCTGGTGGACGGTGTCCGTACCGGGACGGTCGGCACGGTGTCGATGGATATGCTGGCAGTGGATCTGACGCCATGTCCTCAGGCAGGCATTGGTACGCCGGTAGAGCTGTGGGGCAAAGAGATCAAAATCGACGATGTGGCTACCGCGGCCGGTACGGTGGGGTACGAGTTGATGTGCTCGCTGGCGCTGCGCGTACCAGTTCTGACGGTGTAACTTTTGTAAAGTTGCCTGATGGCGCTGCGCTTATCAGGCCTACAATAGCAGTACATTTGTAAGCCGGGTAAGGCGCAGCCGCTACCCGGCAAAAACATCACTATTATTCATCCTCATCTTCTGCCACGCGAACGCCGACTTTCAGCACCGAATTATCTTCTTTCTCGGCCACAGTCCAGATCATCCCGGCAAATTCGACCTGGTCGCCGACCACCGGTGCGGCGCCTAACAATTGCTGGACGATCTCACCCAGTGTCTGCTGCTTATCGCGATATTCAGTGCCATCTTCCAGCCCGTAAATCAGCGCCACGTCGGCGTATTTGGCGCTGGCTTCGAGAATAAAGTCACCAAAGAAACGCTGGTCTAACGCGACCGGCGGCGACTGGCTGAACAGCTTGCCTAATGCGGGAAGATCGCGCTCGCGACCAATAACGCACAGCACGTCACCTTCGCGCAGGCGGGTGCTGCCCGACGGATGAAACAGCACGTTGTCACGGAACAGCGCGGCAATTCGCGTCTCGTCTGGCATATGCAGGTCGCGTAGTGCGGCCCCCACACACCATTTATCTGCACTCAGTTGATAAACAAACTGCTCCCAGGGATTGTCAGGATGAATATCCAGACCAATACGCGAAACGGGCCAGCCGACCGGTGGAACCACCACTTTGGCTTTTTTGGCAGCCCACGAGAGCGATGTTCCCTGAAACAACAGCGAAATCAGGACGACGAAGAACGCCACGTTAAAGAACAGACGGGCATTGTCCAGCCCGGCCATCATCGGGAAGACGGCGAGGATGATCGGCACCGCACCGCGCAAGCCGACCCAGCTGATGAAAATGCGCTCACGCAGATTAAAACCCCGGAACGGCAGCAGCCCGGCGAACACCGACAGCGGGCGGGCAACGAAAATCATCCAGGCAGACAAAATCAGCGCCGGAATGGCAATGGGCAGCAGGTCGGACGGCGTCACCAGCAGACCCAGTACCAGGAACATGGCGATTTGCGCCAGCCAGGCCAGGCCGTCAAAGTTTTGTAGAATACCGAACCGGTTGCGAATGGGGCGATTACCCAACAGGAAACCACACAGGTAGACCGCCAGAATACCGCTGCCTTCCAGTGCGGTGGTGAGGGCAAAAATCAGGATCCCGCCGCTTAACGCCAGCAGTGGATACAATCCGGCAGGCAGCGAGATCCGGTTAATCATTTGCTGGAGCAGATAACCGCCACCCAGACCCAGCGCAATACCCAGACCGAACTGTTGAATAATATGCACCGCGAACATCCAGCTTAAGCCGGTCTCGTGGTTTTGGATCATTTCAATTAGCGTGATGGTCAGAAACACCGCCATCGGGTCATTGCTGCCCGATTCTATTTCCAGCGTCGAGCCGACACGTTCGTTCAGACCCTTCCCACCGAGCAGGGAAAACACCGCTGCGGCGTCGGTTGAGCCAACAATCGCGCCAATCAATAAACCCTCGATGAGATCCAGATGAAACAGCCACGCGGCCATCATGCCGGTTAAGCCGGAGGTAATCAGCACGCCCACGGTCGCCAGCGATAATGCCGGACCGAGCGCTACGCGAAAGGAACTGGCCTGGGTGCGCATCCCGCCATCAAGCAGGAT
>OJJJ01000224.1_pt1 | contig 35039 bp, 22 predicted proteins | sample 1596311 | NCBI WGS metagenome assembly OJJJ01 (sample SAMEA4350140, study PRJEB24818) | metagenome | biome: human; feature: gut; material: faeces | place: Denmark | collected 2013-09 | reverse complement strand
CTGCAGGTGTTGATGCCCCGCCGGACCCGTCCCGGCTCCCGGCAGCAGCTTTTTGGCCAGGTGTTTAGCCTGAACGTTGGCGTCAGCCCGGAAAGTATCGATCTGTATAGTCACCGCTTGCGCAAAAAACTCACCGGCAGCGGGGTGCGGATCACCACCTTGCGCGGGTTGGGCTACGTGCTGGAGTGCGGTGATGAAGTGGGTTAAGCCGCAGTCGCTCTACCTGCAATTACTCCTCTTTCTGGGGCTTCCACTGCTGTTGCTGTGGGGATTATCGGCCTTTAACAGCTACGTCAGCGCACTGCAGGCGGCGACGCAGGCATACGATCGCACGCTGTTATCGTCCGCGCGAACGGTGTCGGAGCGGCTGGTGGTTCACGATGGCAAGCTGGAGGTGAATGTCCCCTGGGTGGTACTCGACAGCTTTGAACTGAATATGAACGATCGGCTGTACTACAAAGTGGTCGACCCGGACGGGCGGGTGATCTCCGGTTATGACGATCTGCCAAAGATGCCGCCTTCAACCTCGCGGACCACGCTCTACCCGGCACTGGCCTGGTTTTATCATACGGAATATCGCGGACAGGCCATCCGTGTGGCGAAGCTGCTGCAGCCTGTCAACGAAGGCAATATTGTCGGGATGGCGGAAATTTATGTCGCCGAGACCCTGCAGTCCCGCCGCTATCTCGCCAGCCAGTTGCTCTTCTCATCCTGGGTTTCTCAGGGGCTGCTGGTCCTGCTGACGCTGGTATTAACGGCCTGGCTGTTGCGCCGCGTACTGCGCCCGATGCGCCAGCTTTCTTCCCTGATGGTACGCCGTGAGCCGGGGCTTTTGGCTCCGCTGCCCGAGCTGCTGCCCTGGTCGGAGACACGTCTGCTGATCGTGGCATTTAACCGCTATATCGACCGATTACGCGGAGTGCTGTCACGCCAGGAGCGCTTTAACGCCGATGCGTCTCACCAGCTCAAAACGCCGCTGGCGGTACTGAAAACGCAGGTTTCTGTTGCCCTGACGCGGGACGATCCGGCGCTGTGGCTGGAGAGTTTGCGGGCGATGAACGTGACGCTGGATAACACGATTCTGCTGACTGAACGGTTGTTACAGCTCTCGGCGGTGAAGCGTAAAGAGCAGGGTGAACGTCAGTTTGCCCCCGTCGATCTGGTGCAGATTGTGCAAAACTGCTGTTTTTCCCGGCTGACGCAGGCGCGCAGCAAAGGTATCGATCTCGGCTATGACGGGCTCCACCAGCCGGTGATGATTGAGGGGGATGACGTCTTGCTCGGTGAGCTTTGCGCTAACCTGCTGGAAAACGCAATCAAATATACGCCGGAGCAGGGCGTCGTGACGGTATTCCTGCGCACGGATAACGGTGCCGTTGAGCTGTGCGTGGAGGACAGCGGACCGGGGATTGCAGAAAATCAGATCTCTCAGGCGATGCTCCCTTTTCACCGGCTGGATAACGTGGGTGACACTGCCGGGTCAGGCATTGGCCTGGCGCTGGCGAGCGATATCGCCCGGCTACACAGGAGCCACCTGCAGCTAACACGCAGCGAAACGCTGGGAGGGCTGAGTGTGAAAATGCGGTTTTTGCCGATGCTCTAAAAACCTGAGGGTATCAAATCGTTACAAACTAATTGTCTGACGCACACAGAGTGCATTGATCCTGAAGAGACTCAGGTTAAAATCTCGCGGTTTTGGGACAACTCTACATAAATTGTGCGGGATCACGACAATGAAAAAAGTGGCATTACTGGGCTTAGGCGGCCTGATGTTTGTTTCGGCAGCGGCAAACGCGATTTCCTTCAACGGTTCGGCGGGTGAAGATTACACCCACCTGGGTTTTGGTCTGGGCACGGAAACCTCCGGCCTGGCGATGACCGGCGGCTGGACGCATAACGATGACGACGGCGATGCCGCCAGCCTCGGCCTTGGTCTGAACATTCCGCTGGGTCCATTCCTGGCGACCGTCGGCGGTAAAGGTATCTACACCAACCCGAACGACGGTGATGAAGGCTACGCGGCGGCAGTGGGCGGCGGCCTGCAGTGGAAAATCGGCGACAGCTTTGGTCTGTTTGGCGAGTATTACTACTCCCCGGATTCGCTCTCCAGCGGAATCGACAGCTATGAAGAGGCTAACGCCGGTGCGCGCTGGACCATCATGCGTCCGATTACCATCGAAGCAGGCTACCGTTATCTGAACCTGGCGGGTAAAGAGGGCAACCGCGACAACGCGCTGGCAGACGGCCCATACGTGGGTGTGAGCGCAGGCTTCTAATCTCTCCGGCGCGGCGTTCTGTCGCGCCAGTTTCTCGTCTCCCCACATGCAATTGCGCTATAGTGTTTTGACCATCGAAGTGGGAGAACACAATGATAAACGTGGAAATGTTATCCACCGGCGACGAAGTGCTGCATGGGCAAATTATTGATACCAATGCCGCCTGGCTTGCCGATTTATTCTTTGAGCAGGGATTACCGTTAACGCGTCGCAACACGGTGGGCGACAACCTTGAGTCACTGGTCAGCATTCTGCGCGAGCGCAGCGAACAGTGCGACGTGCTGATTGTGAACGGTGGGCTGGGGCCTACCAGTGACGATCTCAGTGCGCTGGCTGCCGCAACCGCGAAAGGTGAAGGGCTGGTACTGCATGAAGCGTGGCTGGCTCAAATGGAACGCTTCTTTACAGAACGTGGCCGCGTGATGGCCCCGAGCAACCGCAAGCAGGCTGAAATTCCGGCCAGTGCGGAACTGGTCGATAATCCGGTTGGCACTGCCTGCGGGTTTGCCGTTCAGCTGAACCGCTGCCTGATGTTCTTCACGCCGGGCGTACCGTCTGAATTTAAAGTGATGGTCGAACAGCAGATCCTGCCACGCCTGCGTGAACGGTTTACTCTGCCTGAGCCGCCGGTGTGCCTGCGTCTGACCACCTTTGGCCGCTCGGAAAGCGATCTGGCTCAGAGCCTTGACCACCTGCCGCTACCGCCGGGTGTCTCGATGGGCTATCGCTCCTCGATGCCGATTATTGAGCTGAAACTGACCGGTCCGGCAACGCAGAAAGCCGCCATGCTGGCGCTGTGGCCGGAAGTGCAGCGCGTGGCGGGTGAAAGCCTGATCTTTGAAGGAACGGAAGGGTTACCTGCACAGATTTCACAGTGCCTCCAGTCTCGTCAACTGAGCGTCACTTTAAGCGAGCAGTTCACTGGCGGGCTGCTGGCGCTGCAGCTTTCGCGTGCGAATGCGCCGCTGCTGGCCAGTGAAGTGGTGCCTTTCCAGCAGGAGACGCTGGCGCAGACGGCGCGTTGGGCGTCAGAGCGCAGAGTGAATCATTTCGCCGGGCTGGCGCTGGCCGTTGGCGGTGTGGATGGTGAGCATCTTAATTTTGCCCTGGCGACGCCGGAAGGCACCCATGCGCTGCGGGTGAAAATGAGTATTACCCGTCACAGCCTGCCGGTGCGTCAGGAAGTGTGCGCCATGATGGCACTGAACATGCTGCGCCGCTGGCTGAACGGTAAAGAGGTCGCCAGCGAACATGGCTGGATTAATGTCGTGGAATCGCTGTTCGTGGAGTAACCGGTTTGCCGGGGATCGCCCCGGCAAAACTTAGCCCAGCGCCTTTGCCAGTAACGTTATTGGGTGTTCGCAGCGTTTACTGGTGGACATCTCAATCTGCCATTTGCAGGTTTCGCAGTCAGTCACGACCAGATCGGCACCGCTCTCCTCAATCTGGCGGAACAATGGCGCACCAATCGCCTGCGACGTTTCGTAGTTTTCACGTTTAAAGCCGTAGGTGCCTGCGATGCCGCAGCAGCGTGAATCCAGCACCGTCAGCTCCAGCCCCGGAATAAGTCGCAGTAGCTCCAGCGTATAGAGCGACCAGCCCATTTTTTCCATATGGCACGGCGTGTGATAGACCACCTTCAGGGGCAATTTACCCAGCGGCAGCGTCTGCCCGCTATCCAGCTTGCGCCACAGAAAGCGCGTTGCCAGCTCGATGTGGTCGCGCAGGCCGGTGTTATCGACGTCCAGCAGATGCGGATACTCGTCGCGCAGTGTGAAGGTGCAGGTGGACGAGGTCGCCAGCACCGGAATACCTTTGTCGATAATCGCCTCACGCAGCGATGTCACGTTGCTTTTGGCCTGCTTACGCGCCTTATCGGTAAAACCGTTGGCAATCAGCGGGACGCCACAGCATTTCTCCTTGCTGAGGAGCTGCACGCCCGTGCCCATCGCGTTGAGCACTTTCAGCAGATCTTTCCCTAGCTGCGGATGGTTGTAGTTCACATAGCAGCCGTGGAAAAAGGCGACCTGCCCGGCAAACTGCGCCTGTTCGGCAGCCACTGATTTGTACCAACGGCGGAAGGTGCCGTGGGAATACGTCGGCAGGCTGCGATGGTGGTCGATTTTGAGCGCTGTATCCAGCAGCTGGCGCACCGGTTTTAGCGACGTGGCGGCATTGACTAACGGGGCGAAGGGGGTCGAGACGCTGCCCATCAGGTCGGTATGGCTGAGGATAGCATCGCGCAGGGTTGGCTTTTGCGTGCTGTAGCGCGCGCGGGCACGCTGAATGATGTCACCAATTTTGACGTCAGACGGGCAGGCCACTTCGCAGCGTTTGCAGTTGATGCAGTATTTCAGCGCATCGTCGTACAGCGCACCGTCTTTCAGGCGCAGACGTTCACCGTCAGGCCCGGCCTGTTTCGGACCAGGGTAGCGCGGGTTTACGCCGCTAACCGGGCAGACCGTGGTGCAGACGGTGCATTTAATACAGCTTTCAAATCGGGTGTCGTTCATTGTTCAGCCTCCATGCGCTGGATAATCTGCTCTGCAACGTGGAGCGCCGTTACCGCGCAGACGCCACCACCACAGCCCTGAGCGATGGGATCGTAACCGCCCAGAACCGAGCCGATGGCGTAGAGATCCTCAACAGGTTTCCCGGAAAGTTGTGGGTGAAGGTGGTTATCCACGATGACGCCGAACTGCTGCCAGGGTTGTGGTGTAAAGAAATCGCTCTGATACCAGTCCGTGCGGGAGCGGCTTTGCCGGACATCCAGCCCGAGAATGGCCTCCCGAATGCCGTCCCGGCTGCTTAACAGTCCGTTGCTGAAGAAGCTGCCGCTGGCGAGCACCGTGTAACGTGCGTGAAGAGGAATATCCCCGTGGTTTCGTGTCCACACATCGCTGGCTTCACCGTTATTCAGCGTGATTTTTTTCACCTCGTCACCCGCCATCCACACGCCGCCCTGAGCAACAAACTGGCGCTGAAGCTGGGTATGCAGACGAATGCCGGGAACGGAAGGGGGAAGCGTGGGCAACAGCCAGAGGGTGCAGGACAGGCGGTCGGACAACCAGCGCCAGAGCCGGTTGTCCGTTAGGCCAAAGCAGGCGGGCATAAACAGCGTATCGCACTTCTCGCCGAGTGGCCTGAGTGCTTCATACAGCAGCGGCCATCTTTCCTCGTAATCAAGAAAACGGGCAATATTCACCGCGCGAAATTCGCTCGGGTTTTCGCGCAGCACATCCAGTTCAGGAAGGTCAATCTCCGCCGTTTCAGCGTGTATACCCTGTTTGTTGAGTGAGGCTGCCGCCAGATGCGGCTGGAAATCGAGAAAACCGCTGATGCCGACCACCAGCACATGCGCGGCGTTGAAGGGCGCGACGGGTACCTCCTCCGGGCTGAGCCAGGCAGAACGCAGAGTGCCGAGCGGCGTGACCCGCTGATGGTTTTGCCTTGCGCTCCCCTTCAGACGTGCGCCGCAATTCGCCAGTAGCGCTTCGGTTTCCAGGGCAAAGCGGTCAATATTATGCGCACCTGTCAGGTGCCAGGGATGCTCCGGGGGCAGTTTATCGCGGTAATTTTCATCCATCAGATCCAGCGAGCCTGACGAGAAGTGCAGGGCACTCTGACCACGGGTGACAATCGCGCAGCGTAGCCCTTGCTGTGTAAGTTTGATGCCGCAGAGCAAACCCGCGAGCCCGCCACCGATAATCACGGTATCAAATTTCATCGTGTTGCTCCTTCTCCAGACCACAAAGCCCCTGGTAGACCCAGCGGGTAAATTCGCTTTCGCGCAGGGCATCACCCCAGGCAACAGGCTGAATACCTTTCCAGCGCTCATTTAAAAACTCGCTGAGCTGAGCAAGCGACTGGGTTGAGGTGGTGGCATGAAAACGCTGCAGCAGCCCGGCGGCGCGACAGGCGCACAGTTCACCCTGGCAGGTCCCCATGCCGACGCGCGTGCGGCGGCGCAAATCGAGCAGGTTATTGACCGTCAGGTTCTCCACTGCATATTGCACTTCGCCTGCGGTTACCGCTTCACACTCGCATACCAGACTGCGGCTCAGCCGACCTTCACCCAGCCACGCAGGCGTTCTGTCGCCGTGGCGATAAATGGCGGAACCGCGCAGCGGAGCGGGCAGTGAGATAATTTTTTGCAGTGTCTTTTCGGTAGACTGTCGCGAGCCGGGCAGGGGCTGCTCCGCCGTCACGCACGGTTCGGTGTTGCCGAGTTTGCGGCAGACGGCATCGGTTGCCCACTGCGCCATCAGGCGATAGGTCATCAGCTTGCCGCCGGTGATGGTAATAAAACCGTCCATGCCGTCGCGTTCTGCGTGGTCGAGTAGCACGATGCCACGGCTGACGTTACGACCACTCGGATCGTTATCGCTGGCCACCAGCGGACGCACGCCAGCATAGGCGCGCAGAATACGGGTCTGCGCCATTACCGGTGCCAGTTTTTCCCCTTCGCGCAGCAGAATATCCACCTCAGCAGCAGTTACCCTATTGTCGTCAATCTCGCTGTAGTCGACGTGGGTTGAAGTGGTGCCGATGAGTGAAATGGTATCCCCCGGCACCAGAATGTCGGCGTCCGAGGGTTTGCGGCAGCGGTTGATCACGTGGTTATTGATGCGGTGATCGAGGATCAGCAGCGAGCCTTTCGCCGGGAACATGCGGATGGATAAGTCAGCGTACTCAGCGATACGCTGCCCCCAGATGCCTGCTGCGTTAATGACGACGGCGGCAAACAGGTCGTGAGCTTCGTTATATTGTGTGTCAAAAACCCGCACGCCGCGGACGCGATGGCCTTCACGGATAAGCCCGGTCACTGCATGTCCGGTGAGGATGCGCGCGCCATGCTCGCGGGCGTCCAGCATATTGGCAGCGGTCAGACGGAAGGGATCGACGGTGCCATCAGGGACCCTGACGGCACCCGTGAGTGCCGGGTTCACGGAAGGCTCAATACGGCGCGCCTGCGCGGGATCAATGGCCTCGGCCGGTATGCCTGCTGCTGCGCAGGCTGAAATAAACGTGTGCTGAAACGCGAGGTCATCTTCGGGAAGCGTAATGAACAGGCCGTCGGTTGGCTCAATACAGTGGCGGGCGATGCGCTTAAGGAACTGGTTTTCAGCAATACATTCGCGGGCGGATTCGCCGTCAGTCACCGCATACCGCGCGCCGCTGTGCAGCAGGCCGTGATTTCGCCCGGTCGCACCCGTTGCAATATCATGACGCTCCAGAAGCGTGACGCGTAAACCCCGTAGGGCGCAGTCACGCGCGATCCCGGCTCCGGTTGCGCCACCGCCAATGATAATCACATCGCTGTAACGAGGATCGTGAATTGTCATTGTCTTCCCTCTATGTTCGTTTTTTATCATTTAGCCACACTGAAATTGTGGTTTGTTTGATTTCGAACATAAACGAGCGTTATTCGAAAGTGAAATGTGATTCCATGCGCCTTTTTGCGCACACTGTCATATTTCTGTAACAATCTGTGCGTTGATTCACAGTAACAATCACCGTGATTTTTTAACATCGCCGCCTCTCTGGAGTGTGGGGCAGTAAAACCCCAAAAATTCAATACCTGGCCACGGAGGCTGTCATGCTCAGTATCTTTAAACCTGCGCCGCATCGGGCGCGTCTGCCTGAGGCAGAAATTGATCCGCTATACCGTCGTCTGCGTTGGCAAATCTTCCTGGGGATCTTCTTCGGGTACGCGGCTTACTATCTGGTACGTAAAAACTTCGCTCTCGCTATGCCATATCTGGTGGAGCAGGGCTTTTCGCGTGGCGATCTGGGATTCGCGCTGTCGGGGATCTCTATCGCCTACGGTTTTTCGAAGTTCATTATGGGCTCGGTGTCGGACCGCTCGAATCCGCGCGTTTTCCTGCCTGCCGGTCTGATCCTCGCGGCCGCGGTGATGCTGTTTATGGGCTTTGTGCCGTGGGCAACCTCCAGCATTGCGATTATGTTCGTGCTGCTGTTCCTCTGCGGCTGGTTCCAGGGGATGGGATGGCCGCCGTGTGGACGCACCATGGTGCACTGGTGGTCGCAGAAAGAGCGTGGCGGCATTGTGTCCGTCTGGAACTGCGCGCATAACGTTGGCGGGGGGATTCCGCCACTGCTGTTCCTGCTGGGGATGGCCTGGTTCAACGACTGGCACGCGGCGCTCTACATGCCAGCCTTTGGCGCGATTCTGGTGGCTATTTTTGCTTTTGCCCTGATGCGTGACACGCCGCAGTCCTGCGGTCTGCCGCCGATTGAAGAGTACAAAAACGACTATCCGGATGATTACAGCGAGCAGCATGAAGAAGAACTGACGGCAAAGCAGATCTTCATGAAGTACGTGCTGCCAAACAAACTGCTGTGGTACATCGCGGTGGCGAACGTGTTCGTTTACCTGCTGCGCTACGGCATTCTTGACTGGTCACCAACCTACCTGAAAGAGGTGAAGCATTTCGCACTGGATAAATCGTCCTGGGCCTACTTCCTTTACGAATATGCGGGAATTCCGGGCACGCTGATCTGCGGCTGGATGTCGGATAAAGTATTTAAAGGCAACCGCGGTGCAACGGGTGTCTTCTTTATGACGCTGGTGACCATTGCTACCGTTGTTTACTGGCTTAACCCGCCGGGCAACCCAGGCGTGGATATGGCGTGTATGATCGTCATCGGCTTCCTGATCTATGGCCCGGTCATGCTGATTGGTCTGCACGCGCTGGAACTGGCACCGAAAAAAGCGGCAGGCACGGCGGCAGGCTTTACCGGTCTGTTCGGCTACCTGGGCGGCTCTGTCGCGGCGAGCGCGATTGTGGGCTATACCGTTGACTTCTTTGGCTGGGACGGCGGCTTTATGGTGATGATTGGCGGTAGCGTGCTGGCGGTACTGCTGCTGATTGTCGTGATGATCGGTGAGAAACGTCACCATGCCGAAGTGCAGGCACGTCGTCAATAAGGAGCATTGCGATGAAACTGACTCACATAGCAACGGGTCTGCTGCTGGCGGGCCTGATGACAGGCTCCGCGCTGGCGGCGGATAAAATCGTCATCGCCCATCGCGGCGCGAGCGGCTATCTGCCGGAGCACACGCTTCCGGCGAAAGCGATGGCCTATGCGCAGGGCGCGGATTATCTTGAGCAGGATTTAGTCATGACGAAGGATGACCAGCTGGTCGTCCTGCATGACCACTATCTTGACCGCGTGACGGATGTCGCAGAGCGTTTCCCGGATCGCGCCCGTAAGGATGGCCGCTACTATGCCATCGACTTCACGCTGGCGGAAATTCGCTCGCTGAAGTTTACCGAAGGTTTTGAGATTGAGAACGGCAAGAAGGTGCAGGTCTATCCGGGACGTTTCCCGATGGGCAAGTCTGACTTCCGCATTCACACTTTCGAAGAGGAGATTGAGTTTGTTCAGGGGCTGAACCACTCAACCGGGAAAAATATCGGTATCTACCCGGAAATCAAAGCACCGTGGTTCCACCACCAGGAAGGGAAGGACATAGCCGCGAAGACGCTGGAGGTGCTGAAACAGTACGGCTACACCAGCAAGCAGGACAAGGTCTACCTGCAGTGTTTTGACGCCGCTGAGCTGAAGCGCATCAAAACCGAGCTGGAGCCGAAGATGGGGATGGATCTCAATCTGGTACAGCTGATTGCCTACACCGACTGGAACGAAACCCAGGAGAAACAGCCGGACGGGAAGTGGGTCAACTACAACTACGACTGGATGTTTAAGCCGGGCGCGATGAAGCAGATTGCCCAATACGCCGACGGTATCGGGCCGGATTACCATATGCTGGTAGCGGAAGGCTCAACGCCGGGCCACGTGAAGCTGACGGCAATGGTGAAAGAGGCGCACGCCAGCAAGATGCAGGTGCATCCGTATACGGTACGAGCGGACCAACTGCCGGAATATGCGACGGACGTGAATCAGCTTTACGACGTGCTGTATAACCAGGCGGGCGTGGATGGATTGTTTACGGATTTTCCGGATAAAGCAGTGAGTTTTTTGAAAGATAAGCGCTGAAATTGCCGGGTGGCGGCTGCGCCTTACCCGGCCTACGAACTGCGGTTTTGTAGGTCGGGTAAGCGAAGCGCCACCCGACACAATCACATCTCGATCTCAATATCGCCTTTTGCCCGGCAGCAGCAGGGCAAAATTTCCCCTTCGCTGATAAAGGCCAGCGGTTCGGTCAGCCAGTCCACCTGGCCTGCGACCAGACGGCAGCGGCAGGAGCCGCAATACCCTTCGCGACACTGGTACTCTACTTCAACCTGGTGCGCTTCAAGCGCCACCAGCAGAGAAGGGTGCTCTTCCCGACACAGCACTTCCGTGCCGGAAAGACGTAGCGTCACACGGCTCATCAGAGCTGGAAGTCACTCAGATCGTCGGTGTTGACTTCAGAATCAATCTGACCGACCAGGTAAGAGCTTACTTCCACTTCCTGCGGTGCTACCTGCACGTTATCGGACACCAGCCAGGTGTTGATCCACGGAATCGGGTTAGAGCGCGTCTGGAACGGCAGGTCGAGGCCGACAGCCTGCATACGGATGTTGGTGATGTACTCCACATACTGGCACAGGATGTCTTTGTTCAGGCCAATCATGGAGCCGTCGCGGAACAGGTAATCTGCCCACTCTTTCTCCTGCTGCGCGGCCAGCACGAACAGATCGTAACACTCCTGTTTGCACTCTTCGGCGATCTCCGCCATCTCCGGGTCGTCCACGCCGCTGCGCAGCAGGTTCAGCATATGCTGAGTGCCGGTCAGGTGCAGGGCTTCATCACGGGCGATCAGACGAATGATTTTGGCGTTGCCTTCCATCAGTTTGCGCTCGGCAAACGCGAAGGAGCAGGCGAAGCTCACGTAGAAGCGGATCGCTTCCAGCGCGTTGACGCTCATCAGGCACAGGTACAACTGTTTCTTCAGCGCGCGCAGGTTCACGGTAACGGTTTTGCCGTTCACGTTGTGGGTGCCTTCGCCCAGCAGATGCCAGTAGCTGGTCATCTCGATCAGCTCGTCGTAGTAGTGCGCAATGCCTTCCGCACGTTTCTGGATCTGTTCGTTGGTGACGATATCGTCGAACACCACCGCCGGATCGTTAACGATGTTGCGGATGATATGGGTGTATGAGCGGGAGTGGATCGTCTCAGAGAACGCCCAGGTTTCCACCCAGGTTTCCAGCTCCGGAATGGAGATCAGCGGCAGCAGCGCCACGTTAGGGCTACGTCCCTGAATGGAGTCCAGCAGCGTCTGGTACTTCAGGTTACTGATGAAGATATGTTTTTCGTGGTCCGGCAACGCCTGGAAATCGATACGGTCGCGGGAAACGTCAACCTCTTCCGGACGCCAGAAGAAGGAGAGTTGCTTTTCAATCAGCTTTTCGAAGATGTCATATTTTTGCTGATCGTAGCGTGCCACGTTGACCGGCTGGCCGAAGAACATTGGCTCTTTGAGCTGGTCGTTTTTCGTCTGTGAAAAGGTGGTGTATGCCATTAAGGTGAGTCCTGTGGTGTTATTTCCCTCACCCCGGCCCTCTCCCACAGGGAGAAGGGGAAAGAGTTCCCTCTCCCTGTGGGAGAGGGTTAGGGTGAGGGGATTTATTAAATCTTACATGCGCCGCTTTCGCAGCCATCGTCCTGAATTGACGGCACCATATCGTCCTGCGCGTCTTCCGCACCATCACGGGTGTTGTGATAGTACAGGGTTTTCACGCCAAATTTATAGGCAGTGAGCAGGTCTTTCAGCAACTGCTGCATCGGAACCTTGCCAGACGGGAAGCGCGTCGGGTCGTAGTTGGTATTCGCAGAGATCGACTGGTCGATAAACTTCTGCATGATACCCACCAGCTGCAGGTAGCCGTCGTTGTTTGGCATTTCCCACAGCAGCTCGTAGTTGTCTTTCAGCAGTTCGTAGTCCGGCACGACCTGGCGCAGAATACCGTCTTTCGACGCTTTGATGCTGACGTGACCACGCGGCGGCTCGATACCGTTGGTGGCGTTGGAGATCTGCGAAGAGGTCTCAGACGGCATCAGGGCAGAGAGCGTGGAGTTACGCAGGCCGTGAGTTTTAATAGACTCACGGAGTGCTTCCCAGTCCAGACGCAGTGGTGCATTCGCAATCGCATCCAGGTCTTTCTTATAGGTGTCGATCGGCAGAATGCCCTGCGCGTAGGTGGTTTCGTTGAACCACGGACATGCACCTTGCTCTTTTGCCAGCTCGTTAGAGGCTTTCAGCAGGTAATACTGAATGGCTTCGAACGTTTCGTGGGTCAGGTTGTTTGCGCTGCCGTCAGAGTAACGCTTACCGTTTCTCGCCAGCCAGTAGGCAAAGTTGATCACGCCGATACCCAGGGTACGACGGCCCATTGCACCACGTTTTGCCGCCGGGATGGGGTAATCCTGGTAGTCCAGCAGGGCATCCAGCGCACGCACGGCAAGCACGGCCAATTCTTCCAGCTCGTCCAGGCTCTTAATCGCACCCAGGTTAAACGCAGAGAGCGTACACAGGGCGATTTCGCCGTTTTCGTCGTTGACGTCATCCAGCGGTTTGGTCGGCAGCGCGATTTCCAGGCACAGGTTAGACTGGCGCACTGGCGCAACAACCGGGTCGAACGGGCTGTGAGTGTTGCAGTGGTCAACGTTCTGGATATAGATACGGCCCGTGGAGGCGCGTTCCTGCATCATCAGCGAGAACAGATCGACGGCTTTCACGCGCTGTTTGCGGATGCTGTCGTCTTTTTCGTATTTGGTGTACAGACGTTCGAACTCATCTTGATCGGCAAAGAATGCGTCGTACAGCCCCGGAACGTCGGATGGGCTGAACAGGGTGATCTCTTCACCTTTCAGCAGACGGGTGTACATCAGTTTGTTGATCTGCACGCCGTAGTCCATGTGGCGCACGCGGTTGCCTTCCACGCCACGGTTGTTTTTCAGTACCAGCAGGCTTTCCACTTCCAGGTGCCACATCGGATAGAACAGGGTTGCTGCACCACCACGCACGCCGCCCTGCGAGCAGGACTTCACCGCAGTCTGGAAGTGTTTGTAGAATGGAATACAGCCGGTGTGGAACGCTTCACCGCCGCGAATCGGGCTACCCAGAGCGCGGATGCGACCCGCGTTGATGCCGATACCGGCACGCTGGGAGACGTATTTCACAATGGCGCTGGAGGTGGCGTTGATGGAATCCAGGCTGTCACCACACTCAATCAGGACGCAGGAGCTGAACTGACGAGTCGGGGTACGCACGCCAGACATAATTGGCGTAGGCAGAGAAATCTTGAACGTCGACACCGCATCGTAGAAACGCTTCACGTATTCCAGACGCGTTTCACGCGGGTAGTTAGAGAACAGACAGGCGGCCACCAGAATATAGAGGAACTGAGCGCTCTCGTAGATTTCGCCGGTCACACGGTTCTGAACCAGGTATTTACCTTCGAGCTGCTTCACCGCCGCGTAGGAGAAGTTCATGTCGCGCCAGTGATCGATAAACCCGTTCATCTGCTCGAACTCTTCTTCCGTATAGTCTTCCAGCAGATGCGTGTCGTATTTGCCCAGCTCAACCATTTTCACCACGTGATCGTAAAGCGCTGGCGGCTCAAACTGGCCGTAGGCTTTTTTACGCAGGTGGAAAATCGCCAGACGTGCAGCGAGGTACTGATAATCCGGCGCTTCACGGGAGATCAGATCCGCCGCAGCCTTGATGATGGTTTCATGGATATCAGACGTTTTAATGCCGTCGTAGAACTGGATGTGGGATCGCAGTTCAACCTGGGAGATAGATACGTTGTTCAGGCCTTCTGCTGCCCAGTCGAGAACTCGATGGATTTTGTCCAGATTGATACGCTCGGTAGTACCGTCGCGTTTTGTCACCAGCAGACTCTGATTCATGTGGGTTTTACCTGTCCGTGAAATAAAAAATATCCCCCGTTTATCCACAGATCCGCCTTGTGACTAACTCTGTGGATAAATACTACATATAGGGGGTTTGCGATAAGAAGAACGCTATATGGTGAGTATTCTAGTAAGGATTCTTTTCAGTACAAGAGTTGATTTTGAGGTTAAATTGAGGTTGTGAAAGGGTAAAAAAGGCTAAGTCCTCGTACCGTAAGGCCTGGAAGAGATGTCAATAATTAAGAAAAAAAATTCAAAATTTGATCGAGTGCTGATTTCTTCAACGAGAGGTCAGAATTGCGCAACATGATGTCGCGCAATCTTTATAAGAATAGTTTATGACGTTAGTCGTTTTTGGCGGTTGTATGCAACATATAGTTAACATCCACGCCCGGTGCGAGTTTGAATTTGTCCGTTAATGGATTGTAATGCAGTCCGGTCATGTGCTGCTCTTTGAGCCACGTCTGATCAACCCAGCTCAGTAATTCGGCAGGCTTGATGAATTTCTTCACGTCGTGTGTGCCTTTCGGCACCATGCGCAGGACATATTCCGCCCCGACGACGGCCATCAGCCAGGCTTTTCCGTTACGGTTGATGGTGGAGAAAAAGACCTGGCCGCCCGGCTTCACCAGTTTTGCACAAGCACTCACCACGGATTGCGGATCGGGGACGTGCTCCAGCATTTCCATGCAGGTCACCACATCGTACTGGTGGGCATGTTTTGCCGCGTGTTCTTCCACGGTCTCCTGCACATACTCTACCTGCACACCGGATTCCAGCGCATGAAGGCGCGCCACCTGCAGCGGTTCGAAACCCATATCGAGGCCAGTGACCGTGGCCCCTTCGCGCGCCATGCTCTCTGCGAGGATACCGCCGCCACAGCCAACGTCGAGCACCTTCTTACCGAACAGACCGCCGGAACGCGCCGCGATATAGCCCAGACGCAGCGGATTGATGCGATGCAGAGGCTTGAACTCACCTTCGAGATCCCACCAGCGGGACGCCACCGCTTCAAATTTGGCAATCTCTTCGTGGTCAACGTTGTGAGCCACCGGGGATTTTTCGGCATTCATGGGCGCTTTTACTCCTTATTTTGCAAGACTTCGGAGTATATCAGGCTACGCGAGTGAATAAAGCGTATAGGTTTACCTCAATCACCGCGGCTGTGTTATAATTTGCGACCTTTGAATCCGGGATACAGTAGAGGGATAGCGGTTAGATGAGCGACCTTGCGAGAGAAATTACACCGGTTAACATCGAGGAAGAGCTGAAGAGCTCCTATCTGGACTATGCGATGTCGGTCATTGTTGGCCGTGCGCTGCCGGACGTCCGCGATGGCCTGAAGCCGGTACACCGTCGCGTACTATACGCCATGAACGTATTGGGCAATGACTGGAATAAAGCCTACAAAAAATCTGCCCGTGTCGTTGGTGACGTAATCGGTAAATACCATCCCCATGGTGATTCCGCGGTGTACGACACTATCGTCCGTATGGCGCAGCCTTTCTCGCTGCGTTACATGCTGGTAGATGGCCAGGGTAACTTTGGTTCTATCGACGGCGACTCCGCCGCGGCAATGCGTTATACGGAAATCCGTCTGGCGAAGATTGCCCATGAGCTGATGGCCGACCTGGAAAAAGAGACGGTTGATTTCGTTGATAACTATGACGGCACGGAAAAAATTCCTGACGTTATGCCAACGAAAATCCCTAACCTGCTGGTGAACGGTTCGTCCGGTATCGCCGTGGGTATGGCAACCAACATTCCGCCGCACAACATCACGGAAGTGATTAACGGCTGCCTGGCCTACATCGACGATGAAGACATCAGCATTGAAGGCCTGATGGAACACATTCCTGGCCCGGACTTCCCGACGGCGGCGATCATCAACGGTCGTCGCGGTATTGAAGAAGCGTACCGCACCGGTCGCGGCAAGATTTACATCCGTGCCCGCGCGGAAGTGGAAGCGGACGCCAAAACCGGCCGTGAAACCATCATTGTTCATGAGATCCCGTATCAGGTGAACAAGGCTCGTCTGATTGAAAAAATCGCCGAGCTGGTAAAAGAAAAACGCGTTGAAGGTATCAGCGCCCTGCGTGACGAGTCTGATAAAGACGGTATGCGCATTGTGATTGAAATCAAACGCGACGCAGTGGGTGAGGTTGTCCTGAACAACCTGTACTCTCAGACTCAGCTTCAGGTCTCCTTCGGTATTAACATGGTTGCGCTGCACCATGGTCAGCCGAAGATCATGAATCTGAAAGAGATCCTGAGCGCGTTTGTGCGTCACCGCCGTGAAGTGGTGACTCGCCGTACTATTTTCGAACTGCGCAAAGCGCGCGACCGTGCGCATATCCTCGAAGCACTGGCCGTTGCTCTGGCTAATATCGACCCGATCATCGAGCTGATCCGTCGCGCGCCGACGCCAGCAGAAGCGAAAGCATCCCTGATTGCCCGTCCGTGGGATCTGGGCAACGTGGCTGCGATGCTGGAACGTGCGGGCGATGACGCGGCGCGTCCTGAGTGGCTGGAGCCTGAATTCGGCGTGCGTGACGGTCAGTACTACCTGACTGAGCAGCAGGCCCAGGCGATTCTGGATCTGCGTCTGCAGAAACTGACCGGCCTTGAGCACGAAAAACTGCTCGACGAGTACAAAGAGCTGCTGGAGCAGATTGCCGAGCTGCTGCATATCCTCGGTAGCGCAGAGCGCCTGATGGAAGTGATCCGCGAAGAGCTGGAACTGGTCCGCGATCAGTTCGGCGATGAGCGCCGCACTGAAATCACTGCGAACAGCTCTGATATCAACATTGAAGATCTGATCAACCGCGAAGATGTGGTGGTCACCCTGTCTCACCAGGGCTATGTGAAGTATCAGCCGTTGACCGACTACGAAGCACAGCGTCGTGGCGGTAAAGGCAAATCTGCGGCACGTATTAAAGAAGAAGACTTTATTGACCGCCTGCTGGTGGCGAATACCCATGACACGATCCTCTGCTTCTCCAGCCGTGGTCGTCTGTACTGGATGAAGGTTTATCAGCTGCCGGAAGCGAGCCGTGGCGCGCGTGGCCGCCCAATCGTCAACCTGCTGCCGCTGGAAGCGAACGAACGTATCACCGCTATCCTGCCGGTACGCGAGTACGAAGAGGGCGTGAACGTCTTTATGGCGACCGCGAGCGGTACCGTGAAGAAAACCGCGCTGACCGAGTTCAGCCGTCCGCGTTCAGCCGGTATTATCGCCGTGAACCTGAACGAAGGTGACGAACTGATCGGCGTGGATCTGACCTCCGGTTCTGATGAAGTGATGCTGTTCTCTGCGGCCGGTAAAGTGGTGCGCTTTAAAGAGAACGCGGTCCGCGCAATGGGCCGTACCGCAACGGGCGTTCGCGGTATCAAGCTGGCGGGTGAAGATTCCGTTGTTTCCCTGATTGTTCCGCGTGGTGAAGGTGCAATCCTTACCGTTACGCAGAATGGCTACGGTAAACGGACGGCGGAAAGTGAATATCCGACCAAGTCCCGTGGTACGCAGGGCGTTATCTCCATCAAAGTGACCGAGCGCAACGGTTCCGTTGTCGGCGCGGTGCAGGTCGATGATACTGACCAGATCATGATGATCACCGATGCCGGTACGCTGGTGCGTACCCGCGTTTCCGAGATCAGCGTGGTGGGTCGTAACACCCAGGGCGTGATCCTCATCCGTACTGCGGAAGATGAAAACGTGGTGGGTCTGCAGCGTGTTGCAGAGCCGGTGGATGACGAAGAACTCGACTCTATCGACGGTAGCGTCGCGGAAGGTGATGATGAAATCGCACCGGAAGCGGATACCGACGACGAAGCAGCGGATGACGCTGACGAGTAATGTCTCCTGACGCAAAAAGGGCCGGTTTCCGGCCCTTTTCTTTTGCACAAGCAGACAAGTGAACGTTGCGACAAGGCGCGTTTACCGCTACCTTAACCACATTCTTTTTGACCCCGACGGCGGAGCCTCGCCCCCTTGAAATACCTCGTCTCCTTTCGTACCACGCTGAAAGTCTCTCGCTACCTGTTTCGGGCGCTGGCACTACTGCTTTGGCTGCTGGTGGCGTTGTTCTCGGTGTTTTACATCGTTAACGCGTTACACCAGAAAGAAGCGGAGATCCGCCAGGAGTTCAATTTAAGCTCCGATCAGGCCCAGCGTTATATTCAGCGAACTTCCGACGTCATGAAGGAGCTGAAGTATATTGCCGAAAACCGGCTGACGGCGGAAAATGGTATTCTTGCCATTCGTGGGCGAAATGAAAAAACCGAAGTGCCTGATTTTGAGCCTTTGTTCCCGGACTCCGACTGTTCAACCATGGGCAATGCCTGGCGCGGTTCGCTGGAGTCGCTTGCATGGTTTATGCGCTACTGGCGTGACAATTTTTCTGCCGCCTATGATCTGAACCGCGTTTTCCTCATTGGCAGCGACAACCTCTGTATGGCGGATTTTGGCCTGCGCGACATCCCCGTTGAGCGCGATGACGCCCTGAAAAGCCTGCACGAACGGATCGTGAAATACCGTAATGCACCGCAGGAGGAGCGGGGTAACAACCTGTTCTGGATTAGCCAGGGACCGCGTATGGGCGTGGGCTACTTCTATGCTCTCACACCGGTCTATCTGGGCAATCGTCTGCAGGCGCTGCTGGGGATTGAACAGACGATCCGTATGGAAAACTTCTTCACGCCGGGCAGTTTGCCGATGGGGGTGACCATCCTTGATGAGAACGGCCATACGCTTATTTCCCTTGTCGGGCCGGAGAACCGTTTAAAAGTCGATCCACACTGGATGCAGGAGCGCTCGTGGTTTGGCTACACCTCCGGTTTCCGCGAGCTGGTGCTGAAGAAGAGTTTACCCCCTTCGTCGTTGAGTATTGTGTACTCGCTGCCTGTCGATATGGTGCTGGAGCGTATCCGCATTCTTATTCTGAACGCCATTTTGCTGAATGTGCTGGTTGGTGTTGTGTTGTTTATGCTGGCGCGGATGTATGAGCGTCGGATCTTTATCCCTGCCGAAAGTGATGCCCAGCGCCTTGAAGAACACGAGCAGTTTAATCGCAAGATTGTGGCCTCTGCGCCCGTCGGGATCTGTATCCTGCGTACCCAGGATGGCACGAATATCCTCAGTAACGAGCTGGCACATAACTACCTGAACATGCTGACGCATGAGGACAGGCAACGGCTGACGCAGATTATCTGCGGGCAGCAGGTAAACTTTGTGGATGTGCTGACCAGTACCCACACCAACCTGCAAATTAGCTTCGTGCATTCGCGCTATCGTAATGAAAACGTAGCGATTTGCGTGCTGGTGGATGTCTCTGCGCGCGTGAAGATGGAAGAGTCGCTGCAGGAGATGGCGCAGGCGGCAGAACAGGCCAGCCAGTCGAAATCGATGTTCCTGGCTACCGTCAGCCACGAATTGCGTACACCACTTTACGGGATCATCGGTAACCTCGATCTGCTGCAGACCAAAGAACTGCCGAAAGGGGTCGACCGTCTGGTCACGGCGATGAACAACTCCTCAAGCCTGCTGCTGAAAATCATCAGCGATATTCTCGACTTCTCCAAGATTGAGTCTGAGCAGTTGAAAATTGAGCCGCGTGAGTTCTCGCCGCGCGAGGTGATGAACCATATCAGCGCTAACTATTTGCCGCTGGTGGTGCGTAAACAACTGGGGCTTTACTGCTTTATTGAGCCGGATGTGCCGCTGACGTTGCACGGCGATCCGATGCGCCTGCAGCAGGTCATCTCGAACCTTCTGAGCAACGCTATCAAATTCACCGACACTGGCTGTATTGTGCTGCATGTCTGTCGGGCAGGGGACTACCTGCGCATCCGCGTGCGTGACACCGGCGTAGGTATCCCGGCGAAGGAGGTTGTCCGTCTGTTTGATCCCTTCTTCCAGGTGGGCACTGGCGTGCAGCGCAATTTCCAGGGCACCGGGCTGGGGCTGGCGATCTGTGAGAAGCTCATCAGCATGATGGACGGTGATATCTCCGTTGATACCGAACCCGGCATGGGAAGCCAGTTCACCATCCGCATTCCGCTCTATTCCGCGCAGTATCCGGCGAAAGCAACCGTTGACGGATTGAGTGATAAACGCTGTTGGCTGGCGGTGCATAATGCATCCTTACAGGATTTTCTTGCTTCACTGCTGACCAGCAGCGGTGTGCGGGTCTCGCGGTATGAAGGCCAGACGCCGGATGCTGACGATATGCTGATTACCGATGGCGAACTGGAACAGGCGTGGACGGGCAGAGGCGTCGTGACGTTCTGCCGCCGTCATATTGGGATACCTGCAGAGCGTGCGCCTGGTGAATGGGTGCACAGCGTGGCGACGCCTCATGAGCTTCTGGGGCTGCTGGCACGCATTTACAGCGTACAGCTGGAAGACAGCGATGGCACAGCGGCACTGCCGTCACCGGATGCGCTGGCACTGGCTAATGACGATATGATGATTCTGGTGGTGGACGACCATCCGATTAACCGCCGCCTGCTGGCCGATCAGCTCGGTTCGTTGGGGTATCAGTGTAAAACGGCCAATGACGGTGTGGATGCCCTGAATGTGCTGAGCAAAAACCACATTGATATTGTCCTCAGTGATGTGAACATGCCAAATATGGACGGCTACCGTCTGACCCAGCGCATTCGTCAGCTTGGTCTGACGCTCCCGGTGGTTGGGGTAACGGCAAACGCCCTGGCGGAAGAGAAGCAGCGCTGTCTCGAATCCGGTATGGACAGCTGTCTGTCGAAACCGGTGACGCTGGACGTGCTGAAGCAGACGTTATCTGTCTATGCGGATCGCGTGAGGAAAACGAGAATATAAAAAAGGCCCGAAAGGGCTGAGGGTTCCCCAGAAAATTTACGACTTGAAGCGATTAATATTTTATAAGTGAAATAAATGACTTACAGCGATGCCCCGGTCCGGCTGTGAATCGCTGAGGCGTTTCCTGCAGGCCGGGGCGAGGCGCATGGATGCGCCGAGAGGGCGGGCTTTACAGGGACGTTGCCTCCGCCCGTACCCGATAAGCCGAAAGGAATAAGCCGAAGGTACCGCGAAGCGGCGATTTACCGCCGGGAGCCCAGGTCGCCAGGGTGGTGGCGACTGAGCCACCCTGGCACGTTCACCGCTTAAGGGGTTAAAGAGCAGCAAGAAAATTGAAGTGAACGGAAATTCCACCTCAGCCGTATGTTCCCCTCACCCTAACCCTCTCCCCAGAGGGGCGAGGGGATTGTTCACTGCTCGCATTATTTTGTGGGGAGTGCAGGCCGGGTAAGCGCGAGCGCCACCCGGCATTGACAGCGGGAATCAATCCTTGTCCGTCGCGCTCAGCGTGACAGAGGAGAGATAGTTCAGCAGGGCAATATCGTTATCCACGCCCAGTTTCATCATTGCTGATTTCTTCTGGCTACTGATGGTTTTGATACTGCGGTTCAGCTTCTTGGCAATCTCAGTCACCAGGAAACCTTCAGCGAACAGGCGCAGAACTTCGCTCTCTTTTGGTGACAGGCGTTTATCGCCATAACCGCCCGCACTGATTTTTTCCAGCAGACGAGAGACGCTTTCAGGCGTGAATTTCTTGCCTTTCTGCAGTGCAGCCAGCGCTTTCGGCAGATCGGTCGGCGCACCCTGTTTCAGGACAATCCCTTCGATATCCAGATCCAGTACGGCGCTCAAAATAGCCGGATTATTGTTCATGGTCAGAACAATGATCGAGATGTCCGGGAAGTGACGTTTGATGTATTTGATAAGCGTGATCCCATCACCGTATTTGTCTCCAGGCATGGAGAGATCGGTAATGAGCACGTGCGCATCAAGTTTCGGGAGGTTATTGATCAGTGCTGTAGAGTCTTCAAATTCACCGACTACATTCACCCACTCGATCTGTTCAAGCGATTTGCGAATACCGAACAGTACAATCGGATGGTCATCGGCAATAATTACGTTCATATTGTTCATGTATAAGGCTACCTTGCTACAGCAAGCTCTTGACATAGGTGTCAATGTCGCTGATGTATTTTTCAATGCCAGAGGCATCTTTCTCACGAATTAGATGTTCCAGCGTTTCACATAACTGCTTGCCGGGAACCAGATTAAGCATGGCAAACACCCCTTTAAGCCGGTGTGCTGTCTGTGCCAGCGCCGCAAAATCATTCGCAGCGGACTCAGTATACAACCGCTTAACATCATCTGGTACTGTATCAACAAAGAGTGAATAATATCCGCTGGCGTGGAGCTCGGCATTTTCATTGCCGCCTAACGGTGATTCCGCTATCTCTTCCTGCGCCAGCTGCTCTTCTATAAGTTGTAGTACAGCTTCCTGCATTGCATTACTCATATTAAAGTTTACGCGCATCTGCCCAGGGCCGATTTTTCGCACGCCTGGCTCATCATCGCTTAAAAGCAAGCCGGAGGCAGTAAGATTAGACGGATTATCAGTTAAAAACAGATCAAATTCTTGACTCGCGAGTCTTTCGTCGGGGGTGATGCAGGCCGCGCCCCAGTTTTCTAACTGACGAACCACAATATTGCGGATCTCATTTGATGTCACATCCACCATCACTATCACCTCATCCAGCAGGCGTTCTTCATCTTCTTCCTGTGGATTGGCGGCCATTTTAACGTGCAGTGAGTAGCGGGTGCCGAGCGACTCACGCGCCTTGATATTCAGATGGCCACCGAGTTTACGCGCCAGCTGGTCACACAGCCAGAAGGTGAGGGCATTGGCCTTGCCATAGCGATCGCTTTGGGTATCGTTCAGGAACGGGAAATGCAGGTTATCGATTTCACTCACGGTAACGCCTTCACCGGTGTCCAGAATGCGGAACGTCAGACGGTCATCTGTCGATTCGTCGGTGCTGACTTCAAGCGTGATTTTGCCGATCTGCGTCGTGGTCACCGCATACTGAATGAGCATCAGCAGTATGCGACGCAGCGCTTCACGATCCCCGTGGCGTTCATCATTCGCCGGCAAATGGTTGTTGATGAGCAGTTGTAGCCCTTTGCGCTTAATGACGGGCAGGACGTCCGGAACCACTTCATCGATCAGATCCTGAATAGAGAAGAGCGTTGCAGTTCCCTTCCAGATGTCGTTTTCCAGCATGTTAGCCAGCTGGATTTCATCGACCAGACGCACCAGCGAGTCGGCCTGGTTGGTCAACTGCTGGCTTTCTGGCGTGTTCAGGCTTGCGGCCTGCGCGGCCAGCGTTTTGAGCGGCTGCTTGAAGGCATCGCCAATATTCTGCATAAACGCCGCGCGACCCTGCTGGTTTTTCTCATACAGCCTTTGCGCCTGCTTGAGTTTTTTATTCACCAGCACTTCACGGTCCTGGTCGCGGATAACAAAGATTTGCGTGCGTGACGCAACCTGGCTACGGAACTGGCGGATCTCATACAGTTCATTATTGATGGTGGCCTGAATCACGCCCTGATGCTGGTCTGCCATGCTGGTGATGTTTTGCAGGTTAAGATGCGGAAGCAGGTGGTCGGCAATTTTGTTGCTCATCACCGTACGGTTTGCTTCCTGGTCGTGAACTAACACTCCGAGTGGCAGTACGGAAATGATCTCTTCATTCAGTGCGCGCAGTACGCGTAACTCATTGCTGGTCCCGGTGGAGACCGATGTGGCGTCACTCTGACGCGAGGGCTGGAAACGGAACGTGCTGTAGCCAAACAGCGCCAGCGCCAGCAGGCCGATATTCAGCAGAAGCGGCAGCAGAATGTTTTGCAGGGTGTCGAGCAGCAACGTGCCAAAAGGCACCTGCCACACCAGGCGCATGCCGGTTGAGTTCAACGATGAGGCAATCTCAATCTTCGAGCCGTTAAACGAAATAGAGACGCTTTCGGCATTCTCTTTGTCCGGCGGCGTTCGCATATTTTGTGTGCTGTTATCGGGCTCCAGACGGAAGCTGTCCAGTGGCATATCCGGCGGGATCAGATCGTTAATGGGCAGATCGAAGGCGACCACGGTTGCCAGATGTCCAGGCTGGTTAAAGGTGGTGCGCAGCGTAAAGTAGTGACCATTTTGCCAGGCGAGGCGGCGCAGGGAGGAGAAACTTTCACGTTCATCAAGTGCGTTGGCCTGTTGCAACATTTCAGCCCGACGGGAATCGACAATGCTGCCCACCGTCGTCTCTTTAAAACCAGACGAGAGATCTTTAAGCGGCAGGGTAGAGATCAGGATCATGCTGTTGTCCTGACCGTTCAGGTAGTACATCGACCACGGAACCGTCTCGGCACCCCACAGGGTATCAAGATAGGCCGAAATCCGCTGCGTCATCTCAAGCGTCGCGCTGTCATGCGAGCCGAATATCAGCGCTTCTGTTTTGCGCTGCGGCTTTTCGAGGTAATAGACATCCTGTTTGAGACGGGTTTCCTGCAAACCTTCCCCGGAGGAAGTCGCGGGTGTCGCGGCGATATTGTCGTAAATTTGCCATGTTGCATAACGCCAGGTATCGATGCGTTTATGCACTGCATGAGTGATATCGACAATCTGATAGCTCTTGTCCTTAAGCCAGGCATTGACGGCACTCTGGACCATCACTCCCATCGTGACTAACAGCACAACGATCAACAGAAGAAAGAAACGGGTGATGCTCCCAGGGAGAAGGGAAAATTTGCTTGGGGCAGTAGTTTCAGTCTGACTCATTGATTTGTATAACCCGTGATGGCCGCGCTTAAAGGGGATAGGGCAGTATAAAGGGTAATAACTGAATTTCCAGCGTCCTTGTCAGTGGGCAGAATACTTTTTCTGTACCGCTGAACGTTCTCCTGGGTTGCGTTAAATGTGTACGAAATGAGAAGGAATGTACAAATAAAGGACTAACTCATGGAAAGAATAGCACGAATTAACAAGAAATTAAGTTTTTCGATGTGTGTAAACCCGGTCAGATGGAGGCGGATGAGATTTAGTTAATAGTCGTTATAATTTCCACCTGGTAGCACAAGAAAATTATAATTACGTAAAGAAAGGTAAAAAAAAACCGAATGCTGAGCATTCGGTTCAATTAGGGATAAACAGACATTCAAAGCTGAATGACGGTAATAAATAAAGTTAATGATGATAGCGAGAGTTATTTTAGTGAGATTAAGTGATTTTGTTTTGTCTTTCAGTGCTGTAACCGTTTTTGGTGTAAGTCATTGATTGTATTGAAATGAAATTTTATTTTGATTATTAGTGCTATATTTTTGAACGCTTTGTGCTTTGTAAAAGTTCCTCCAAATTTACAAATTGAAACATCTTGTTGGTAGAATGAAACATCTTCAAAGTTTTAGTATCATATTCGCATTGGATTATTCTGCATTTTTGCGGAGAATGAACTTGCCGACTGGTTAAGAGGGTTAACCGGTAAGCAGTGGTAATAATAAGGCATATAACAGAGGGTTAATAAAATGAAAGTTAAAGTACTGTCCCTCCTGGTACCAGCACTGCTGGTAGCAGGCGCAGCAAATGCGGCTGAAATTTATAACAAAGACGGCAACAAATTAGATCTGTACGGTAAAGTTGATGGCCTGCACTATTTCTCCGATGACGATGGTGCGGATGGCGACCAGACCTACATGCGTCTTGGCTTCAAAGGTGAAACCCAGGTTAACGATCAGGTGACCGGCTACGGTCAGTGGGAATACCAGATTCAGGGTAACACTGACGAAAGCGATAACCAGTCTTGGACGCGTGTGGCGTTCGCGGGTGTGAAATTCGCTGAAGCGGGCTCTTTCGATTACGGTCGTAACTACGGCGTCATCTACGACGTAACGTCCTGGACTGACGTTCTGCCAGAATTTGGCGGCGACACCTACGGTGCAGATAACTTCCTGCAATCCCGTGCTAACGGCGTAGCAACCTACCGTAACCAGGACTTCTTCGGTCTGGTTGACGGCCTGAACTTTGCTCTGCAGTATCAGGGCAAAAACGGCAGCGTAAGCGGTGAAAACGACACTGGCCGTAGCACCCTGAAACAAAACGGTGACGGTTACGGCGCGTCTCTGACCTACAACCTGGGCGAAGGCTTCAGCATCGGTGGTGCGATGTCCTCTTCCAAACGTACTTCAGACCAGAACAACACTGCCGCGCTGGGTGATGGCGATCGCGCAGAAGTTTACTCTGGTGGCCTGAAATATGACGCCAACAATATTTACCTGGCGGCACAATACTCTCAGACCTATAACGCAACCCGTTTCGGCGACTCTCAGAGCAGCAGCGACATCTACGGTTTTGCTAACAAAGCGCAGAACTTTGAAGTGGTTGCGCAGTACCAGTTCGACTTCGGTCTGCGTCCATCCGTGGCTTACCTGCAGTCCAAAGGTAAAGACATTGAAGGTTACGGCGATCAGGATCTGCTGAAATATGTTGATGTTGGCGCGACTTACTACTTCAACAAAAACATGTCTACCTATGTGGACTACAAAATCAACCTGCTGGATGACAACACCTTCACTCGCCAGGCGGGTGTAAGCACTGATGACATCGTAGCGCTGGGTCTGGTTTACCAGTTCTAATCGCTTCACGGTATTGCAAGGGGCCAACTGGCCCCTTTTTTATGCATTTTTTAGGGTCTTCAATTCCTGCGTTTTGGTGTACTCTTGCCGCCCTGGCATGAGGATAATAATGAATGGACATGACTTTTTTACGCGCCAGCTTTCTGGCTACCCTTTTTTTTCTGACAGCATGCGACTCTTCCACACCTCCGGCAAAAACGAACGCGCCAGCGGCGACGGTGCTGGAAGGCAAGACGATGGGCACCTTCTGGCGCGTCAGCGTGATGAATCTCGACAACGCGCGTGCTGACGAACTTCGCGGCAAAATCCAGTCACAGCTTGATGCTGACGATCAACTGCTCTCGACCTATAAAAACGACTCAGCGCTGATGCGTTTTAATCTGTCCACCAGCACGTCCCTTTGGCCGGTGAGCGAAGCGATGGCCGATATCGTTACTGAATCTCTGCGTGTGGGCTATAAAACGCATGGTGCGATGGACGTCACCGTGGGCCCGCTGGTTAATCTCTGGGGGTTTGGCCCGAACAAACAGCCGGTTACGACACCTTCTCAGGCGGCTATTGATGACGCCCGCGCCCGCACTGGGTTGCAGCACCTGACGGTCATCAATCAGTACGGTCAGCAGTACCTGCAGAAAGACATTCCCGACCTGTATGTCGATCTCTCCACGGTTGGCGAGGGCTATGCTGCGGATCACCTGGCCGCGTTGATGGCTGAGGAAGGTATTTCGCGCTATCTGGTCTCTGTGGGTGGCGCGCTGGTCAGCCGGGGCATGAACGCCAGCGGTAAGCCATGGCGGGTGGCCATTCAAAAGCCCACCGATCAACAAAATGCGGTGCAGGCGATTGTGGATATCAATGGTCACGGCATTAGCACCTCCGGAAGTTACCGGAACTATTACGAACTTGAGGGCAAACGCATTTCGCATGTGATCGATCCGCAAACGGGTCGCCCGATCGCCCATAACCTGGTTTCTGTTACCGTCATTGCCCCGACAGCGCTGGAAGCCGACGCCTGGGACACCGGCCTGATGGTGCTCGGGCCGGAGAAGGCGAAAGAGGTGGTGCGCCAGGAAGGGTTGGCCGTTTATATGATCACCAAAGAAGCCGACGGGTTTAAAACCTGGAGCTCGCCGCAGTTCGACAGTTTCCTGGTCAGCGAGCAGAATTAAAAAGCAAGGTTGCGGGTTTTTGCTCACTGGCACTCAGGCAAGGTAGGAGTATGCTTGTAAGAGGAGCCAATGATGAAAAACGCAACCTTTACCACCGATGAGGATCGCTGGCTGGCTGTTCTGGCCCGCGACCCTCGTGCAGATACTCAGTTTGTCTTTGCCGTGCAGACAACCGGCATTTTTTGTCGCCCGTCCTGTCGCGCCCGCCACGCACTGCGTAAGAACGTTCTTTTTTATCCCGATGCCCGACACGCTGCGCTTGCCGGGTTTCGCCCCTGTAAGCGTTGTATGCCCGACAAACGCGATCCGCAGGAGCAGAAGGTGGCAAAAGTTGAACTGGCCTGCCGTCTGCTGGAGCAGGACCCGTCGTTGACGCTGGAGACACTCGCGCAGCAGGTTGCAACCAGTCCGTTCCATTTCCACCGCCTGTTTAAATCCGTGACCGGGATGACGCCGAAAGCCTGGCAGCAGGCGGCGCGGGAACAGCGGCTGCGCAGTGCGCTGGCGCAGGGGGATAAAATCACCGACGCCGTACTGGCAGCCGGTTTTCCGGATAGCAGCAGCTATTACCGTAAAGCCGATGGCGCGCTGGGAATGACGGCGAAACAGTATCGCAAAGGGGATGTTGCGGTACGTTACGCAACCAGTGACTGTTCATTAGGCCGCTGTCTGGTAGGGGAGAGTGAACGGGGGATCTGTGCCATATTGCTGGGCGATAACGACGCGGTGTTAACTGCAGAACTGTTAGCGCTGTTTCCGAACGCTGAGCGGGAACCGATGGAAGGCGAATTTGCCCTGCGCGTTCAGCAGGTCATTGCCAGTATCGACAGTCGCGCCACGCCGCTATCGCTCCCGCTGGATATTCGCGGAACGGCCTTTCAGCAGCAAGTCTGGCAGGCACTGCGCGCTATTCCCTGTGGTGAAACGGCAAGCTACCAGCAGGTGGCTCGGGCGCTTGGTAAACCGAATGCCGTGCGTGCCGTGGCGGCTGCCTGTGCTGCTAATAAACTGGCGATTATTATTCCGTGTCACCGTGTGGTGCGTAATGATGGGGCACTTTCAGGCTATCGCTGGGGTATTGCCCGAAAAGCGCAGTTGTTGAAACGTGAGGCAAAAAACCAGGAGGGATAATGCTCGATCTTTTTGCCGATGCTGAACCCTGGCAGGAGCCGCTGGCACCAGGTGCGGTGATCTTACGCCGCTTTGCTTTGTCGCGCGCGGAAGTGCTGTTTAACGATATTCATGCTGTGGCGGCACGCTCGCCGTTTCGCCATATGGTGACGCCGGGTGGGTACACCATGTCGGTGGCGATGACCAATTGTGGTCAGTTGGGCTGGGCGACGAACGAACGTGGCTATTTGTATGCACCGGAAGACCCCCTAACCGGCAAGCCGTGGCCACAGATACCTGCAGCTTTTCAGGCGCTGTGCCACGCTGCTGCCGTGGAAGCAGGCTATGCCGATTTTCAGCCAGATGCCTGCCTGATCAATCGCTATGCCGTGGGGGCAAAACTCTCTTTGCATCAGGATAAGGACGAGCCGGACCTGCGGGCACCGATTGTCTCTGTCTCACTCGGTCTGCCCGCCGTGTTTCAGTTTGGCGGGCTGAAGCGCAACGATCCGCTCAAACGGCTGATGCTTGAGCACGGGGATGTGGTGGTGTGGGGCAGGGAGTCGCGGCTTTATTATCATGGTGTTCAGCCGCTTAAGCCTGGCGTTCATCCGCTGACGGGTGAGTTTCGCTACAACCTGACCTTCCGGCAGGCATCGTATGGCGAATTAAAATAAGAATTATTCTTGATGTGCGCGCTGGGCAGTTTAAACTGCTGGCTGATTTTTATTGCCCGGATAGCTCTGCATGCAACTACTCATTCTTGTCTGGCGTCAGTACCGCTGGCCTTTTATCGCTGTGATGGCATTGAGCCTTGCCAGCGCCGCGTTAGGTATTGGTCTGATCGCGTTCATTAACGTGCGTTTGATCGAAATGGTCGATACGTCATTGTCCGTTCTGCCGGAATTTCTGGGTTTGCTGCTGCTGTTGATGGCGGTAACGCTCGGTTCGCAGCTGGCGCTGACCGCGCTTGGCCACCATTTTGTTTTCCGTCTGCGCAGTGAGTTTATCAAGCGCATTCTGGATACGCAGGTGGAGCGTGTGGAGCAACTCGGAAGTGCTTCTCTGCTGGCGGGGCTGACCAGTGATGTGCGCGCCATTACCATTGCTTTTGTACGTCTGCCGGAACTGGTGCAGGGCATCATCCTGACCTTTGGCTCGGCGGCTTATCTCGCCTGGCTTTCCACCAAAATGCTGGCGGTGACCGCGCTGTGGATTGTTATCACCATCTGGGGCGGGTTCCTGCTGGTGTCGCGCGTCTATAAACACATGGCGGTGTTGCGTGAAACTGAAGACAAGCTCTATAACGATTATCAGACGGTGCTGGAAGGGCGCAAAGAGCTGACCCTGAACCGCGAGCGTGCCGAGCATATTTTTAACAACCTCTATATCCCGGATGCGCGCGAATATCGCCACCATATTATTCGCGCCGACACTTTCCACCTGAGTGCGGTGAACTGGTCAAACATTATGATGCTGGGGGCCATTGGCCTGGTGTTCTGGATGGCAAACAGCCTGGGCTGGGCGGATACGAACGTCGCGGCAACCTACTCGCTGACGCTGCTGTTTTTGCGCACGCCGCTGCTCTCCGCCGTTGGTGCGTTGCCGACGCTGCTGAGCGCCCAGGTCGCGTTTAACAAGCTCAGGAAATTTGACCTTGCGCCGTTTAAAGCCGAGTTTCCGCGCCCGCAGGTATACCCGAACTGGCAAACGCTGGAGCTGCGTAACGTGACGTTCCGCTATCAGGATAATGCGTTTTCCGTCGGGCCTGTCAACCTGACGATCCACCGCGGCGAGCTGCTGTTCCTCATCGGCGGCAATGGTAGCGGAAAATCGACCCTGGCGATGTTGCTCACTGGGCTCTACCAGCCGCAATCGGGCGAAATTTTGCTGGATGGCAAAACGCTGAGCGCTGAAAAACCCGAGGACTATCGCAAACTTTTCTCGGCGGTGTTCACCGACGTCTGGCTGTTTGATCAACTGCTGGGTCCAGAGGGACAGCAGGCTAACCCTGCGCTGGTGGAGAAATGGCTTGCGCACCTGCAGATGTCGCACAAGCTGGAGTTACAGGATGGCAAAATCCTGAACCTCAAGCTCTCGAAAGGGCAGAAAAAACGTGTGGCGCTGCTGCTGGCGCTGGCGGAAGAGCGCGACATCATCCTGCTGGATGAGTGGGCGGCGGATCAGGACCCGCATTTCCGCCGCGAGTTTTATCAGGTGCTGTTGCCGCTGATGCAGGAGATGGGCAAAACCATCTTTGCCATTAGCCATGACGATCACTACTTTATCCACGCCGACCGTCTGCTGGAGATGCGCGACGGCAAGCTGAGCGAACTGACCGGCGACGAGCGCGATGCGGCGTCCCGTGATGCGGTGGCGCGCACGGCCTGATGCCAGTGTGCCGGGTGGCGGCTTCGCCTTACCCGGCCTACGATTTTGTAGGCCCGTGCAAGCGTAGCGCCGCCGGGCACAATGATTTGCACGATATGCCGCTTTTTTATTCATCCCGCCCCGTTGTTTATTCTTATTTACATATCTCCGCGCTATGCTTGATGTCATCTCATTTTATGGATTTATGATTGATGTCGTTATTAAGCAAAAACAGCGCAAGGCTGCGCGACCAGGAGCGTGCGCGGCTCATCTGGCTCCTGACGACCGATAAAGCGGTCACGTCTGCGTTATTGGGCAAATTGACCCTGGCTGAGCAATATGATGTCGGCACGTTATCCGACGATATTGCTGAGGTAGGTGCGCTGGTCGCCCATTTACCGCCGCCGGATCTGGCGGATACTCTCGAAGCGCTTCCCTCGGAAGAACGCCATGCGCTGTGGCGGCTGGTGCAGGATCAGGAGCGCGGACAGGTGCTGCTTGAAGCATCCGAAAACGTCTGGGACGACCTCATTGATGAGATGAGTGACCGGGATATCCTTGATGCCCTGCAAACGCTGGATATCGACGAACAGATTTACCTTGTTCAGCACCTGCCGAGAAACCTGATCGGCCGCCTGCTGGCCTCGCTGCCTGCGGATGAACGGGCACGTGTGCGCCAGGTCATGCACTACGAGAAAAACAGCGTCGGCGCGATCATGGAGTTCGGCGTCATCATGGTGCGGCCGGACGTCACGCTTGGCACGGTACAGCGCTACCTGCGCCGCCTGGGCAGTATGCCGGACAACACCGACAAACTGTTTGTCACTTCGCGAGATAAAACCCTGCTCGGCGAGCTGGAGCTAAAAACAATCCTGCTGAACAGCACCCAGCGGCGGGTGAGTGAGGTGATGGAAACCGAGCCAATGGTCTTTTCCCCGGAAGATGACGCGGAAAAAGCGGCGCGTACCTTCGAACGTGATGACCTCGTGAGCGCGGCGGTCGTGGATTCTGTCGGCAAACTGATGGGGCGTCTGACCATTGATGAGATCGTTGACGTGGTTTATGAAGAGACTGACAACGATCTGCGTGCACTCGGTGGGATCAGTGCTGAAGATGATGTTCACGCTTCCGTTGGTAAGGCGGTCAAAACTCGCTGGGCGTGGCTGGCCATTAACCTGTGTACTGCGTTTATTGCTTCACGCGTTATTGATGGCTTTGAACACACGATTTCGCAACTGGTGGCGTTAGCCTCCCTGATGCCGATTGTGGCCGGCATTGGCGGCAATACCGGTAACCAGACCATCACCATGATCGTCCGCGCGCTGGCGCTGGAAAATATCCAGCCGGGTAACTTTTCGTGGCTGATTTTCAGAGAGATGGGCGTGGCGCTGATTAACGGCCTGGTGTGGGGCGGTATTATGGGCGGTATCACCTGGTGGCTGTACGATGATATGGCACTGGGTGGGGTGATGATGCTGGCGATGGTGCTGAATTTACTGGTCGCGGCGATGATGGGCGTCATCATCCCGCTGACGATGACCAGACTGGGACGCGACCCCGCGGTGGGGTCGAGCGTGATGATCACCGCCATCACCGATACCGGCGGTTTCTTTATTTTTCTTGGGCTGGCGACGATTTTTCTTCTGTAACCCGCCGCTTAATGCGGGCGGGAAGCAGTGCCATGACGATAATCCCGCCCAGCACGCCGATTGCCAGATTACCGGTTGAAACCGTTGCGGCTACGGTGACCAGCATCACGACTGTTTCAGCAATGGGCGCGCTTTTCACCGTTGCAGGCTGAAGGCTGTGCCAGCTGAACGTTTTGATCGCGACGATCGCCATGATCCCGGCCAGCACGGCCATCGGGATTTTGGCCATTACCTCGCTCAGTGCCGTCACCAGCACCAGCAGCACAATGCCTGCCGCGACGGTTGAAATACGGCTACGGCCTCTTCCCATCTCCACGTTGACGATGGTTTGCCCAATCATCGCGCAGCCTGCAATACCACCGTAGAAACCGGCCAGGATATTGCCGACGCCCAGCCCGATGCTTTCGCGGCGTTTGCTCGACGGCGTCACGGTCAATTCATCCACCAGTTTTGCTGTCAGCAGTGATTCCAGCAGGCCGACGAAGGCAATACTCAGTGCGCACGGCCAGATAATGCTCAGCGTCGCCATATTGAGCGGCACAAGGAGCTGAGTCAGCCCTGGCAGGCTGCCGCTCATCGAACCTTCATCACCCACGGTTGGCAGAATTTGCCCGCTGGTGACGGTGAGCAGAGTAAGCACCACAATCGCGATAAGCGGAGAGGGGATGCTTTTGATATAGCGCGGCACCCACAGAACAATCAGCAGCGTCAGCACAAACAGGCCAATAATCAGCGGGTTTTTGCTCCAGAAATGGGGCACCTGCGCAAAGAAAATCAAAATACCGAGAGCGTTAACAAAGCCGGTCATCACCGACTGAGGGATAAAGCGCATCAGCCGCGCCATGCCAAGTGCGCCGAAGAGAATTTGGATCATACCCGCCATGATCACGGCTGGCAGAATGTACTGCACGCCGTGCTGCTGCACCATCGGACCAATCACCAGCGCAACAGAACCCGCGGCAGCGGTCACCATCGCCGGGCGGCCTCCGAGCAAGGAGAGGGAGAGACAAAGCACGACGGAGGCGATCAGGCTCACCTTCGGGTCAACGCCCGCGACCACGGAAAACGAAATGACTTCAGGGATGAGTGCAAGGGCAGTAATCACGCCTGCCAGCGTTTCGCGCATCAGACGTTTTGGCGAACGTAAAACAGTGGCGACACGGCCTTCATGGGATACAGACGAGTGGGGTAATGACATAACAATTCGCAAGTAGGGGCAGGCTTCCGTGCGCGCGATCACAAAGTGCAGCATAGTAGCCAGAAAATCCCGCTATTACCAGCTGCCAGCGTAATTCCCTACAAACAATCCATCATTAAATTTCACAATTACAATAATTTCGTAACCTTTAAACAATATTTAAAAGTTGCTACCGTTCCCCCGCAGCTTTTTTCACCTGCACTTTCCATGCATCACGCACTATTAACTAAGGCATAAATTATGAAAAAAATGACTGCCATGCTCTTTTCTCTGGCCGTGGGGCTGAACACTGTCTCAATGGCGGTGAAAGCAGACACACCAAAAGAGCAGGAAACGGACGTCCTTTTAATTGGTGGCGGTATCATGAGCGCCACGCTGGGAACTTACCTTCACGAATTACAGCCGGACTGGTCGATGACCATGGTCGAGCGCCTCGATGGTGTGGCTCAGGAGAGCTCTAACGGCTGGAACAACGCCGGCACCGGGCATTCGGCACTGATGGAACTGAACTATACGCCACAGAAAAAGGACGGTTCCATTAGTATCGAAAAAGCGGTCGAGATCAACGAAGCGTTCCAGATCTCACGCCAGTTCTGGTCACACCAGGTGAACAGCGGTGTGTTACACGATCCGCACTCTTTCATTAACACCGTGCCGCACATGAGCTTTGTGTGGGGCGATCAGAACGTCAACTTCCTGCGCGCACGCTACGCTGCTCTGCAGCAGAGCACTTTGTTCCGCGGCATGAAATACTCTGAAGATCATGCGCAGATCAAAGAGTGGGCACCGCTGGTAATGGAAGGCCGTGACCCGAATCAGAAAGTGGCGGCGACACGCACTGAAATCGGTACTGACGTCAACAACGGG
>OJJJ01000221.1_pt1 | contig 35917 bp, 38 predicted proteins | sample 1596311 | NCBI WGS metagenome assembly OJJJ01 (sample SAMEA4350140, study PRJEB24818) | metagenome | biome: human; feature: gut; material: faeces | place: Denmark | collected 2013-09 | reverse complement strand
TGCATTACAGTAAGGTGGGGTACTGCTTCCACAACAACACAAAAAATAAACAGCAGAAAACCTAAGTTAAGTGCCTCCGTGTTAATGCTGAAATGTTGCTGACCTAATAATAAGGAGACGACTAAAACGCCAATGGAATTACCAAGTTGAACTGAACCCAGGCGCAATTTTCCCAGACAAAGGCCCAGTGCCAGTACCACAAATAATAACAGGATGTAATTCCCATTTAACAAGTCTGCGACGTTTATATTCACGGAGGCTAACTTCTTGTTTACCAGTAAGTTGTTGAATGAAAGGACTATTTGGGCTACTGTTTTCAGAGCCAGGGAAAGACAGCAATACTCCCTGTTTCCTTAAAAATTCCCTAAAACACTAGCAGGCGGTTAGTTTAATCGTATTAGCTATCAACAGCCACCTATTATCGCATTACCCTGTGCGTGCTTTGGCAAGGATTGCCACGATGCTTTATCTGACTGGGCGTCCATCGGACGAATGTGTATTTGATAGAGATAAGTCAGGAGGATAGTTTGAACATTAAGCGAAACTGGGCGGGGGTGATCAGCTGCTTTTTGCTGTTTACGGTCGTTTGCGTGTCGTTAGCTTTTAATGTGAAGGGGGCGTTCAGGGCCTCCGGCCATCCGGAGCTTGGACTGCTCTTTTTCACCCTGCCGGGTGCGGCAGCCAGTTTTCTTTCCCGTGGTGGAGAGGTGATTAAACCGTTATTAGGCGCGATTCTGGCAGCACCGTTGTGTCTGCTGTTGATGCGTCTGGTATTTATCACGTCGAGAACGTTCTGGCAGGAGCTGGCGTGGTTACTGAGTGCGGTATTCTGGTGCGCGCTTGGGGCGCTGTGCTTCTTATTTGTGCGAAGCCTGATTATGCACAGGCGGCACCACAAATAAAAAAGCCCTCAGTTGAGGGCTTTTTTATCGTTACTGAGCCGCAAACAGGCCCAGATTTTCTTTGGCGTAGGCTTCAAAATCAGTGCAGCCGCCAATGTGTTTCTGATCGAGGAAGATCTGCGGGACGGTTTCAACCGGTTTACCCACGGTCTTTTCCAGGTCGGCTTTGCTGATCCCTTCCGCGTGGATGTCCACATAGCGGAAGTTAAAGTCATCACGCTCTTCGGTCAGTTTCTCAGCCAGTTCTTTTGCGCGCACGCAGTAAGGGCATCCCGGACGACCAAAAATTACTGCAAACATTTCTCTCTCCTCAAAAAACAAGCCTGACGGCGAATGACGCGTATAGTGCACGATAACCTGCCGTCATGGAAAGAAGGTTTCACCTGTCGCTTTAATATCTACGAGCTATGTTTCGCCAATTACATGACGAAGATGTTTGCCTATACTGGCTGCCATACTGCGTAAAGACAGACAAAGAGAGAGAAAATGACGCCGACAATTGACCTGTTACGTTCCCATCGTTCCATTCGCCATTTCACCGATGAGCCGATCACCCAGGCGCAGCGCGACGCGATTATCGACAGCGCAAGAGGGACATCCAGCTCCAGTTTCCTGCAGTGCAGCTCCATTATCCGCATTACCGACCCGGCAATGCGTGAACAGCTGGTGACCCTGACGGGCGGACAAAAACACGTCGCCCAGGCGGCTGAATTTTGGGTGTTCTGCGCTGACTTTAACCGCCATCTGCAGATTTGCCCTGAAGCCGAACTGGGCCTGGCCGAACAGCTGCTGCTAGGTGTCGTCGATACCGCTTTAATGGCGCAAAACGCCTTCACGGCGGCGGAGTCGCTGGGATTAGGCGGCGTTTATATTGGCGGCCTGCGTAACAATATCGAAAGCGTCACCGAACTGCTTCAGTTGCCTAAACACGTCCTGCCGCTGTTTGGCCTCTGCCTAGGCTGGCCGGCGGATAACCCGGATCTGAAGCCGCGCATTCCTGCTGCGATGCTGGTGCATGAAAACCACTATCAGCCGGTCGACCAGGATGTGCTGAATCAATACGATGAAGAGCTGGCGAACTACTATCTGACGCGCGACAGCAACAACCGCCGCGATACCTGGAGCGACCATATCCGTCGCACTATCATTAAAGAAAACCGCCCGTTTATTCTCGATTATCTGCACAAACAGGGCTGGGCGACGCGATAGTTCATTCTGTATGATACGCAGGCTTTTTCCATGTCTTTAGCGAGGTGCAGGGTGAAAATTGCCATTTTGTCCAGGGATGGAACGCTCTATTCATGTAAACGCCTGCGAGAAGCGGCGGGTAAACTCGGCCATCAGGTTGAGATCCTCGATCCGCTTTCCTGCTATATGAATATCGATCCTGCGGCGTCGTCTATTCATTATAAAGGCCGCCGGTTGCCGCATTATGATGCGGTGATCCCCCGCATTGGTTCTCAGATTACCTACTACGGTACTGCCGCGTTGCGCCAGTTTGAAATGCTCGGTAGCTATCCTCTTAATGAATCTGTCGCTATTTCGCGTGCCCGCGATAAGTTGCGCTCTTTGCAGCTGCTTGCGCGTCAGGGCATTGATTTGCCCGTCACCGGCATCGCCCACTCGCCGGATGACACCAGCGATCTGATCGACATGGTGGGCGGCGCGCCGCTGGTGATCAAGTTGGTGGAAGGCACTCAGGGCATTGGCGTGGTGCTGGCAGAAACGCGTCAGGCGGCGGAGAGCGTGATCGACGCCTTTCGTGGCCTTAACGCTCACATTCTGGTGCAGGAGTATATCGAAGAGGCCAAAGGTCGCGATATTCGCTGTTTCGTGGTCGGAGACGAAGTGGTTGCTGCGATTGAACGTCAGGCGAAGGAGGGCGATTTTCGCTCTAATTTACACCGGGGCGGGGTGGCGCGGGTGGCCAGTATCAGCGATCGTGAACGCGAGATTGCCGTGAAAGCGGCACAAACGTTAGGCCTGGACGTCGCCGGTGTGGATCTGCTGCGCGCAACACGTGGCCCACTGGTGATGGAGGTGAATGCCTCGCCAGGGCTGGAAGGCGTGGAAAAAACCACAGGCGTCGATATTGCAGGTAAAATGATCAGATGGATTGAACGTCATGCAACGCCGGGATTCTGCCTGAAAACGGGCGGGTAAATGGATTAACGCGCACTTTTTGCGTAATCTAGGCGAATTATTTTTAAAGAGGCTGCACAGCGATGGATTTACAGGTCGTTCCAACACTGGATACGTTACGTCAATGGCTCGATGATGCCGGTATCACTTTCTTTGAATGCGACTCCTGTCAGGCGCTGCATCTGCCTCATATGCAAAATTTCGATGGCATTTTTGATGCCAAAATCGATCTGATTAACGATGTCATTCTTTTCTCTGCGCTGGCTGAGGTAAAGCCGTCGGCGCTGCTGGCACTGGCGTCAGATCTGTCGGCCATTAATGCCAGTTCTTTGACAGTAAAAGCATTTCTCGACATACAGGATGATAATCTGCCGAAACTGGTTGTTTGCCAGTCTTTATTCTCCGGTGCTGGCCTCTCCTTTAAGCAGTTCGCCTGGTTTATGCGCCTGAGCGAAGAGCAAATTTCGATGGTCATGATGGAAGCCAATGCACATCATCTGCTGTACAGCGCAGAAGATGATGCAGAGAATAATGATGCATCTCCCAATTTTCTTCACTGAGCCTGGCTGACTTTTGCGCAGTCGCTGCCAGAGCGGCTGCGTAACGCCATTTTTTCTGCTGCATTTAACCTTTCTTTAAAGAATTTTTCACCTCCTCAAAGGCCATTTCGGCTTATCACGTAGACATAACCTGCATAAAAAATTGATAAAAGGCGTTTTTTCGTCTGGGCTATAGCCGGAGACACGGGCTACAGTTATTCTTGCGATGCTTAAAAAAGCGAGCGGTTCCTGCCGGGAAAAGCGGTTTATTTTTATTTCAGGCAGAGCGACAAACTATGCATGATTATTGCATATCTTCAGATTGCACAGTTTTAGTTCGTTTGTTAACGAGCTTTCAGAAGGAATAACGATATGATCGCCTTGAATAAAAAATGGTTATCGGGTCTGGTTGCGGGTGCTCTGATGGCCGTCTCTGCCGGCACGCTCGCTGCGGAACAAAAAACGCTGCACGTTTATAACTGGTCTGACTATATTGCGCCGGACACAGTCGCGAATTTTGAAAAAGAGACCGGCATTAAAGTGGTCTACGATGTGTTCGATTCCAACGAAGTGCTGGAAGGAAAACTGATGGCGGGCAGTACCGGCTTCGACCTGGTCGTGCCGTCTGCCAGCTTCCTTGAGCGCCAGCTCACGGCGGGTGTCTTCCAGCCGCTCGATAAGAGCAAATTACCAAACTGGAAAAACCTCGATCCGGAAGTATTGAAGCTGATTTCAAAACACGACCCGGACAACAAATACGCGATGCCTTACCTGTGGGCGACCACCGGCATCGGCTATAACGTCGATAAAGTGAAAGCGGTGCTGGGCAAAGATGTTCCGCTGGATAGTTGGGATCTGGTGCTGAAGCCGGAAAACCTTGAGAAGCTGAAAAGCTGCGGTGTCTCCTTCCTTGATGCGCCGGAAGAGATTTTCGCCACTGTGCTTAATTACTTAGGTAAAGATCCGAACAGCAACAAAGCCGATGATTACACCGGTCCGGCCACCGACCTGCTGCTGAAGCTGCGTCCAAATATTCGCTATTTCCACTCCTCTCAGTACATTAACGACCTGGCAAACGGTGACATCTGTGTGGCTATCGGCTGGGCGGGCGATGTCTGGCAGGCGGCTAACCGCGCGAAAGAGGCGAAAAACGGCGTGAATGTCTCTTACTTCATTCCAAAAGAGGGGGCGCTGGCGTTCTTTGATGTCTTCGCCATGCCTGCTGATGCGAAAAACAAAGAAGAAGCGTATCAGTTCCTCAACTACCTGATGCGTCCGGACGTGATCGCCCATATCAGCGACCACGTTTACTACGCCAACGGTAACAAGGCTTCTGTGCCGCTGGTCAGTGAAGAGATCCGCAATAATCCGGCAATTTATCCACCGGCGGATGTCTTTGCCAAGCTGTTCACCCTGAAAGTTCAGGAGCCTAAAATTGACCGCGTGCGGACCCGTGCGTGGACGAAGGTGAAAAGCGGTAAATAACCCTTTGTTGTAGGCCGGGCAAGCGCAGCGACCCCGGCAACTGGCGCACCGTTCTGGTGCGCCTGCACCAGTTTGATTTCTGCCGGAGAACACCCCGTGAATGATGCGATCCCCCGCCCGCAGGCGAAAGTCCGTAAAGCGCTGACCCCGCTTCTTGAAATCCGTAACCTCACTAAATCCTTCGACGGCCAGCATGCCGTGGACGACGTCAGCCTGACTATCTATAAAGGCGAAATTTTTGCTCTGCTCGGTGCCTCTGGCTGTGGCAAATCCACACTGCTGCGTATGCTGGCAGGCTTTGAACAGCCCACCGCGGGGCAGATTGTGCTGGACGGCGTGGATCTCTCCAGCGTGCCGCCGTATCAGCGCCCAATCAACATGATGTTCCAGTCCTACGCGCTGTTTCCGCACATGACGGTTGAGCAGAACATTGCTTTTGGCCTGAAGCAGGACAAACTGCCGAAAGCCGAAATCACCGCGCGCGTGGCCGAGATGCTGAGCCTGGTACACATGCAGGAGTTCGCGAAGCGTAAACCACACCAGCTCTCTGGCGGCCAGCGTCAGCGTGTGGCGCTGGCCCGCAGCCTGGCGAAACGCCCGAAACTGCTGCTGCTCGACGAACCGATGGGGGCGCTGGATAAAAAACTGCGTGACCGCATGCAGCTGGAAGTGGTGGATATCCTGGAGCGCGTGGGCGTGACCTGCGTGATGGTGACCCACGACCAGGAAGAGGCAATGACCATGGCCGGACGTATCGCGATCATGAATCGCGGTAAATTCGTGCAGATAGGCGAGCCGGAAGAGATTTACGAGCATCCAACCACCCGCTATAGCGCGGAGTTCATCGGCTCGGTCAACGTCTTCGAGGGGCTGCTGAAAGATCGTCAGGAGGATGGGCTGGTCATCGAATCGCCGGGGCTGGTGCATCCGCTGAAGGTCGACCCTGATAACTCGGTGGTGGACAACGTGCCGGTCTATGTTGCTCTGCGTCCGGAAAAAATCATGCTCTGCGACGAGCCGCCTGCTGATGGCTATAACTTTGCCGTCGGAGAAGTGGTACACATTGCCTATCTGGGCGACCTCTCTATTTACCATGTACGCCTGAAAAGCGGACAGATGCTCAGCGCCCAGTTGCAGAACGAACATCGCTATCGCAAGGGACAGCCGACCTGGGGCGACGAAGTGCGCCTGTGCTGGGATGCAGACAGTTGCGTCGTGTTGACGGTATAAGGAGCGATCATGAGCACACTTGAACCTCCAGCCCGCGTAAAAAAACCGGGCGGTTTTGCGCACTGGCTGGCGCGCATGCAGATGGCGCATGGCCGCAAGCTGGTGATCGCCATGCCGTATATCTGGCTGATCCTGCTGTTCCTGCTGCCGTTCCTGATTGTCTTTAAGATCAGCCTGGCGGAGATGGCGCGGGCGATCCCGCCGTATACCAACCTGCTGGACTGGGCAGACGGCCAGTTGACGCTGACGCTAAATCTTGGCAACTTCCTGCAGCTCACCGACGATCCGCTCTATTCCGAAGCGTACCTGCAGTCATTGCAGGTGGCGGCGATCTCGACGATCTGCTGTCTGGTGATGGGCTACCCGCTGGCGTGGGCGGTGGCGCACAGCAAGCCGTCGACGCGTAACATCCTGCTGTTGCTGGTGATCCTGCCGTCGTGGACCTCATTCCTGATCCGCGTTTATGCGTGGATGGGTATCCTGAAAAACAACGGCGTGCTGAATAATTTCCTGATGTGGCTGGGCGTTATCGACCAGCCGCTGACGATTTTGCACACCAACCTCGCGGTCTACATCGGGATTGTTTACGCCTATCTGCCGTTTATGGTGTTGCCGATCTACACGGCGCTGACGCGTATTGATTACTCGCTGGTGGAAGCCTCGCTGGACCTGGGCGCACGCCCGCTGAAGACCTTTTTCAGCGTGATTGTGCCGCTGACCAAAGGCGGGATTATCGCCGGGTCGATGCTGGTCTTTATCCCGGCGGTCGGTGAGTTCGTCATCCCGGAACTGCTCGGTGGGCCGGACAGCATCATGATTGGCCGTGTGCTGTGGCAGGAGTTCTTCAACAACCGCGACTGGCCGGTGGCCTCGGCGGTGGCGATCGTCATGTTGCTGCTGCTGATCGTGCCGATCATGTGGTTCCACAAACATCAGCAGAAACAGATGGGAGATCACGGATGAACAACTTACCGGTAGTGCGCTCCCCGTGGCGAATTCTGATCCTCGTGATTGGCTTTACCTTCCTGTATGCGCCAATGCTGATGCTGGTGATCTACTCGTTCAACAGCTCCAGGCTGGTCACTGTCTGGGCGGGCTGGTCGACGCGCTGGTACAGCGAACTGTTTCACGACGATGCGATGATGAGTGCGGTAGGGTTAAGTCTGACCATTGCGGCGCTGGCGGCGACGATGGCCTGTGTGCTGGGGACGATTGCCGCGCTGGTGATGGTGCGCTTTGGTCGTTTCCGCGGGGCGAACGGTTTTGCCTTTATGATCACCGCGCCGCTGGTGATGCCGGATGTTATCACCGGCCTCTCGCTGCTGTTGCTTTTCGTCGCACTGGCGCACGCCATCGGCTGGCCGGCGGATCGCGGCATGCTGACCATCTGGCTGGCGCACGTCACGTTCTGTACCGCCTATGTTGCGGTGGTCATCTCCTCCCGCCTGCGCGAGCTGGATCGCTCTATTGAAGAGGCGGCGATGGATCTCGGTGCAACGCCGCTGAAGGTCTTTTTCATCATTACCTTGCCGATGATTATGCCTGCGGTGATTTCCGGCTGGCTGCTGGCGTTTACGCTCTCGCTCGACGATCTGGTTATCGCCAGCTTTGTCTCTGGCCCAGGGGCGACGACGCTGCCGATGCTGGTCTTCTCCAGCGTGCGCATGGGGGTCAACCCGGAAATCAACGCTCTGGCCTCTATCATCCTTGGCGTGGTCGGAATTGTCGGATTTATCGCCTGGTATCTGATGGCGCGCGCGGAAAAACAGCGTGTGCGTGATATCCAGCGTGCAAGACGCGGCTGAAGCATTTAAAATTCCCAGTGAAGTGCCGCGCATGACGCGGCACTGTTTTTCAGGGAAGTAAAAACATTGGGATTCTTACAAAAATCACGTCATACGCACGCTCGTCCGAACGTTCCTGCGCTGGTGCAGGTGGCGGCGCTCGCCATTATTATGATCCGCTGTCTGGACGTGCTGATGATTCTGAATACCTTAGGCGCGCGCGGCATCGGTGAGTTTATTCACCGCAGTGTGCAGACGTGGAATCTGACGCTGGTTTTTTTCAGCAGCCTGGTGCTGGTTTTTATCGAGATTTACTGCGCATTTTCGCTGGTCAGAGGGCGAAACTGGGCGCGTTGGGTCTATCTGCTGACGCAGGTCACGGCTGCTAGTTACCTGTGGGCCGCTTCGCTGGGGTATGGCTACCCGGAGCTGTTCAGTATTCCCGGCGGCTCCCGACGCGAGATTTTTCACTCGCTGGTGATGCAAAAACTCCCGGATATGCTGGTGCTGTTCCTGCTCTTTGCACCTGCCTCCAGCCGACGGTTCTTCCGCCTGCAATAATGTGTATAATCGCAGCCCTCGTTTTCCTGAAGGTTTTCATATGCAGTGCGCACTCTATGACGCCGGACGCTGCCGCTCCTGTCAGTGGATAGAACAGCCCGTCCCTCAACAACTCACCGCTAAAATGATCGATCTGCAACAGCTGCTGGCTGAACACGCGGTGGGAGAGTGGTGCGCACCTGTTAGCGGGCCAGAACAGGGTTTTCGTAATAAAGCCAAAATGGTGGTCAGCGGCAGCGTTGAAAAACCGCTGCTGGGCATGCTGCATCGCGACGGCACACCGGAAGATTTGACCGGTTGCCCGCTTTATCCTGCCTCATTTGCACCGGTTTTCACCGCGCTCAAACCGTTTATTGCTCGCGCAGGGTTAACGCCCTATAACGTTGCCCGCAAGCGCGGTGAGCTGAAATACCTTCTGCTGACCGAAAGCCAGCTCGATGGCGGGATGATGCTGCGCTTCGTGCTGCGCTCGGAAGCCAAACTGGAACAACTGCGCGCGGCGTTGCCGTGGCTCCAGCAGCAGCTTCCACAGTTAAAGGTCATTACCGCCAATATTCAGCCTGTGCATATGGCCATCATGGAAGGGGAGAAAGAGATTTTCTTCACCGAACAGCACGCGCTGGCAGAGCGTTTTAATGATGTGCCGCTGTGGGTTCGCCCGCAAAGTTTCTTCCAGACTAACCCGACCGTCGCGAGCGCGCTGTATGCCACCGCACGCGACTGGGTTCGCGCGTTGAACATCCATCATATGTGGGATCTGTTCTGCGGCGTGGGCGGTTTTGGCCTGCACTGCGCCACGCCCGAAATGCAGCTGACCGGGATCGAAATTTCCGCCGAAGCCATTGCCTGTGCGAAACAATCCGCCGCGGAACTGGGGCTAACGAATCTTCATTTTCAGGCGCTGGATTCCACCCGCTTTGCGACCGGCCAGGGCAACGTGCCGGAGCTGGTGCTGGTCAACCCGCCGCGTCGCGGCATTGGTAAAGTCCTGTGTGACTATCTCAGCCAGATGGCACCAGATTACCTCATCTACTCCAGCTGCAACGCGCAGACGATGGCGAAAGACATTGCTGACCTGCCGGGCTACCGTATTGAACGCGTTCAGCTTTTCGATATGTTCCCGCATACCGCGCATTATGAAGTGCTGACGTTGTTGGTGAAAACGCGCTAATCCATAGCCATCGCATAACCTTAAACAAAATGTGAACTCTTCATCCCTGCGAAATCAGGTAATCTTAAGACAACGAAATGAATTAAGGCTTACCCATGAAGCAGATCCTGCTGGTGGAAGATGACCACGATATCGCAGCACTCCTGCGTCTCAATTTAGAAGACGAAGGCTACACCATCACCCATGAATCCGATGGCGGCAATGCGTTACAGCGGCTTGAAGCACAGCCGTGGGATGCGGTGATCCTCGACTTAATGCTCCCCGGCGTCGATGGTCTGGAGATTTGCCGTCGCATCCGTCAGATGACGCGCTACCTGCCGATTATTATCATCAGCGCCCGTAGCAGCGAGACGGACCGCATTACCGGCCTGGAAACCGGGGCCGATGATTACCTGGCAAAACCGTTTTCGGTGCAGGAGCTGATTGCGCGCATTAAAGCGCTGTTTCGCCGTCAGCAGGCGATGGGGCAGGTGCAGACTTCCGGTCTCATTCACGCTCACGGCCTGACGATCGACCCGCTGGCACGCACGGTGCGCCTGAACGGGCAAGACGTCGATCTCACTCCGCGCGAGTTTGAACTGCTGTACTTCTTTGCCCGCCACCCCGGTGAAGTCTTTTCCCGTCTCGCTTTGCTGGAGCAGGTATGGGGCTATCAGCACGAGGGCTATGAACACACCGTTAACACGCACATTAACCGCCTGCGCATCAAGATTGAGAAAGATGCTGCCGAGCCGGAGATCATTCGCACCGTCTGGGGCAAAGGCTACAAATTTGCGGAGCTGAAGCATGATGCGGCGCTTTAGCCTGAGCCAGCGGCTGACGCTGCTGTTCATTCTGCTGATGATGCTCTGCGCCGCCGTCGCCTGCGCGGTGCAGCTTTACAACAGCATGCAATACGGCAATGCCATGGTACAGCGGCTCTCCGGTGGCCTGGCGCAGCAGATTGTACAGCGTGAACCGATTTTGAACGCCCAGGGCAGGGTTGATCGTGACGTACTGAAGCCGCTGTTTGATCGGCTGATGACGTTTAATCCGAGCGTTGAGCTTTATGTCGTCTCTCCGGACGGTGAGCTGCTGGCCGATGCGGCACCGCCAGGCCATATCCAGCGGCCAAAAATCGACATTGCGCCGCTGCAGACGTTTCTCAGCGGTGCGGCAATGCCGGTTTACGGCGACGACCCGCGTAGCCAGAATCAAAAGGTTTTCAGCGCCACGCCGCTACGCCAGGACGGTGAGCTTAAAGGCTATCTGTACATTATTCTCCAGGGCGAAGAGTCAAACGCGCTGGCAGAGATGGCGTGGCATAAAGCGCTCTGGAGCACGGCGATGTGGTCTCTGTTGCTGGTGGCGCTCTTTGGTCTGCTGGCAGGGCTGCTGCTCTGGTACTGGGTGACACGTCCGGTAAAACAGTTGACGACGGACGTCGCAGGGCTGGAGCAGGACAGCATTAGCGCCATCAAACAGCTGGCGGCACAGCCGCTGGAGCCCGCGGCAAATGATGAAGTGGTGACTCTGCGCAACACCTTTATCGAGCTTGCACGCAAAATAATTTCTCAGTGGGATCAACTGGCCGACAGCGACCGTCAGCGCCGGGAGTTTATTGCCAATATTTCGCACGATCTGCGCACACCGCTCACCTCGCTGCTGGGGTATCTGGAAACCTTGTCGCTCAAGTCCGCCACGCTGACGCCACAGGAGCATCAGCAGTATCTCGCCACTGCGCTGCGTCAGGGGCAAAAGGTGCGTCACCTTTCGCAGCAGCTGTTTGAACTGGCGCGCCTGGAACATGGTGGCATTAAGCCGCAGCGCGAACGCTTCGCGATGGCGGAGCTTATCTCTGACGTGGCGCAGAAGTTCGAACTGACCGCCCGCACGCGTGAACTGAATCTGCATATTGATGTGCCGGGTCCACTGCCGCTGGTTAATGCGGATGTGTCGATGATTGAGAGGGTGGTGACAAACCTGCTGGATAATGCGATCCGCCATACGCCCGCGGGCGGAGAAATCCGTCTGGCGGTGTGGCAGGAGAATGAGCAACTGCAGGTTGAAGTGGCAGACAGCGGAACGGGGGTGAATGCGGCGCTACGCGACGATCTGTTTCAGCGTCCTTCTGCGTTAAATTCCCAGGCATCGCGGGAGAATCGTGGCGGCTTAGGGCTGCTCATTGTGAGACGGATGCTGGAGCTGCACGGCGGTGGGATCAGGCTGATGGATTCGGTGAGCGGGGCGCGTTTTCGCTTCTTTGTGCCGCTGTAGAGTTGCCGGATGGCGTTGCGCTTATCCGGCCTACAGACCACCCCCGTAGGCCGGGTAAGGCGAAGCCGTCACCCGGCAAAAGACATTATTGCGGGAACCACTGGTCGCTGATTTTTTGATACGTGCCGTCTGCTTTAATCGCTTTCAGCGCGCCGTTCAGTTTTTCCAGCAGGGCTTTGTTATCCGGACGCACCGCAATGCCCAGGCCCGTGCCGAAATATTGCGGATCGGTGACTTTCTCCGTCGCCGTACCCAGTTGCGGGTTGGTTTTCAGCCACTCGTTGACGACGGCAGTGTCACCAAACACCCCATCAATACGGCCATTTTTCAGGTCGATAATCGCATTCTGGTAGCTGTCGTAGGCCACGGTTTTCACTTCAGGGTGTTTGTCCTGCAGGTATTTCTGGTGCGTGGTGCCGTTTTCCATCCCGATGCGCTTGCCTTTCAGCTGGTCAAAAGAGGTGTACGCCCCTTTCTTCGCAATCACCACCGCGGAGTTCGCGTAGTACGGGTCGGTGAAGGAAACCTGTTTGCTACGCTCCGGCGTGATGTCCATCCCGGAGATCACCGCGTCGTATTTTTTGAATTTCAAAGACGGGATCAGGCTGTCGAACGCGTGGTTGGTGAACGTGCAGTCGGCCTGCATCTGTTTGCACACGGCTTTCGCGAGATCGATATCAAAACCGACGATCTGGTTGCTGGCATCCAGCGATTCAAATGGTGGATAGGTGGCTGAAACGCCAAAATTGATTTTCTCTGCCGCTGTAGCGCCAGCGGCGAAAGTTGCCAGTAATGCGGCCAGAACTAACTTTTTCATTGTCATACTCCCGTCTGTAGGTCTTATGAAGGTACAATGCCATTTAATGAATTTGTATGCAATATAAATGATTAAATATTTACTGTTGAATAAAAAAATGCGGATAACCAGAAAGTTACCCGCATTGATAAATCACATTTATGCACTTCTCGCCAGGTGGCGCTGCGCTTACCCGGCCTACGATCTGCGCTCAAACGCTAACGCTTTACGCTCGATCAGGCGCATCATCAGCGTCAGCAAACCATTGACCACCAGATACACCAGACCTGCGGCACCAAATACCATCACGTCGTAAGTACGTCCATACAGCAACTGCCCGTGGCCCATCACTTCCATCAATGTGATGGTGTAGGCCAGCGAGGTACTCTTGAACACCAGCACGACTTCGTTGGAATACGAGGAGAGCGCACGTTTAAAGGCGTAAGGCAACAGAATCGCCAGCGTATCTTTTTTGCTCATCCCCAGCGCCCCGCAGGACTGCCATTGTCCTTCCGGGATCGCGCGGATCGCACCGTAGAACAGCTGCGTGGTATACGCCGCACTGTTCAGGGAGAGCGCGATCAGGGCGCACAGCCACGGCTCAGAGAGCAGATGCCAGACAACCGGATATTCCTGCAAAGACGGGAACTGGCCCGGTCCGTAGTAAATCAGGAAGATCTGCACCAGCAGCGGCGTACCGGTAAACAGAGTGATGTAGCCGCGTACAATCCACACCAGCACCGGCGTTTTCAGCGTCAGGATGATGGTAAAGATCAGTGCCAGAATCAGGGCCACGATGATGGACGCCACGGTCAGCGTCAGGCTGGTGTGCAGCCCTTTCATTAGCTCGGGTAAATACTCAAGCATCAGCCTGGTCTCCGTTCAAAACGCGTTGCACGCAGGTCAATACGCTTAAGGATGTATTGGCTCAGCAACGTGATCACCAGGTAGATAGCCGCCGCCACGATGTACCAGGTAAAGGGCTCCTGGGTGCGGGTGGCGATACTTTTGGTTTGCAGCATCAAATCGTTAACGCTGATCAGGCTCACCAGCGCGGTATCTTTCAGCAGCACCAGCCACTGGTTCCCCAGGCCCGGCAGGGCATGACGCCACATCTGCGGCATCACCAGGCGGAAGAAAATCGCCGCTTTCGACAGGCCTAACGCCTGACCGGATTCCCACTGCCCCTGTGGTACGGCTTTCAGCGCACCGCGCAGGGTTTGCGAGGCATACGCAGAATAGAGCAGGGAGAGGGCAATCACGCCACACAGGAACGGGCTGACGTCAAAATTCTCTATCTGCATTTGCACCGGGATCTGTGCAAATCCAAGATTAATCGTAAAGCCGTCCGACAGCGTTAACAGTAGCTGTGACGAGCCAAAATAGATAAACAGGACCACCAGAATCTCCGGTAGTCCGCGCAATACCGTGACCAGCGCTGAGCCAAGCCATGCGACGGGACGCCATTTGACTGACTCCCACACCGCAAAGAACATCGCCAGCGCCAGGCCGATAACCAGTGCGCAAACGGCAAGGCCGACGGTCATCCCGGCGGCGCTTGCTAAAGGAAAAATTTCATTCATCAGGAATTACTTCTGGAACCATTTTTTGTAGATGGTTTCGTAGGTGCCGTCTTTCTTCACTTTTTCCAGCGCAGTGTTGAATTTCTGCTGCAGCTCAGTGTTGCCCTGACGAACCGCGATACCCAGGCCAGTGCCGAAGTAATCTTTATCCGTTACTTTATCACCCACGGCGGCCAGTTTATCGTTCGCTTTCAGCCATTCGGTCACGACTGCGGTATCACCGAATACGCCGTCGATACGGCCATTCTGCAGATCCAGCTTCGCATTCTGGTAGCTGTCATACGGAACGGTGGTGATTTCCGGATGTTTATCCATGATGAATTTCTGGTGCGTGGTGCCGTTCTGCACGCCGACTTTCTTACCTTTCAGCTGATCAACAGAGGCATATTTACCTTTCTGACCAATAAACAGCGCGGAGTTGTCATAGTAAGGCGTAGTGAACAGAACCTGTTTTTCACGCTCAGGGGTGATGTCCATACCGGCCATCACGGCATCAATACGACGGAACTTCAGGCTTGGGATCAAGCTGTCAAACGCCTGGTTACTGAAAGTACAGGTCGCGTCGATCTCTTTACATAAAGCGTTTGCCAGATCCACATCGAAGCCAACAATTTTGTTGTTTGCATCGATAGATTCAAACGGAGGATAAGACGCTTCGGTGGCGAAACGAATAGTCTGGGCTGCGGTAGCGGAAAGGCTGACGCTAGCAAGCAGCGCGGCAATCAATACTTTTTTCATTATCATTTTCCCTAACACATCAGTGAGATAAGTAATTTTTAAAGGCATCGGTTTGCGGGTTTGTGAAGCAGCTCGCGTCACCTTGCTCAACGATATACCCATTTTCCATGTAAACCACGCGGCTGGCGGTTTTACGCGCCACTTCCACTTCGTGAGTCACAATGACCTGAGTAATGTTAGTTTCCGCCAGCTCACGAATGATGCTCACGATCTGGGCGGTAATTTCCGGGTCCAGCGCTGCGGTTGGCTCGTCAAACAGCAGCACCGCAGGCTCCATCATCAGCGCACGGGCAATCGCCACGCGTTGCTGCTGACCACCGGAGAGGTGCAGCGGATAGCGATCGCTGTACGGCTTAAGACGCAGACGTTCCAGCAGCTTTTCGGCGCGCGCCATCGCCTGGTCTTTGCTTAAACCGAGCACGCGGCAAGGCGCTTCAATCAGGTTTTGCAGGACGGTCAGGTGCGGCCAGAGGTTGTATTGCTGAAAGACCATGCCGACGTTTTGACGCAGCTCGCGGATCGCTTTATCAGACGGCGTTTTCGCAAAATCGAAATGGTTACCGGCAATCGCCAGCGTACCTGAACGGGGCATTTCAAGCAGATTAAGGACGCGCAGAAGGGAGCTTTTGCCTGCGCCGCTTGGGCCGAGCAAAACCAGCGTTTCGCCCTCCGGGCAGTTCAGCGTAATGTCAAACAGCGCCTGGTGTGCGCCGTAGAAGCAGTTAATGCCGTTTAGTTGAATACTCATCGGGGCAGTCTTTACTCATCCAGGCAATCTATAGCAATTGAGGCCGCAGATAGTACCGTTGACAGAATAGTTATGCAATATTTCTGCGTTAAAAGTTAAATATAACCCGTAATCCTCTCTAAACATAGCACAAAATAGCGATGGGCAATGACGGCGAGTATAAATGTCGGCATTCCGCATGAAATGCCGGACATTTTACGGGGTTAACATTTTTATAACGGATGGCTTAGCGGTTCTCAATCGACTGGCGAAGCGTGCCAGCCGGGGCATGAACGTTGCCGCCGATGTAGTGCACGTCGTCTACCGCCCAGCACTGGCCTTCGCGGATCATCAGCACTTCATCCTGCCAGGTCTGGCTGCCCTGAGTCAGCTTCACGCGCAGCGGAATGTTTCGCGCATCGGTGTTCGGGATCGTTGAAGCACTGGCGACCTCGGCGCTATCCGGCAGCGTTGCGCGGCTGGAGAACGGATCGGATTTGAGCAGCGCATTATGCTGTGGATCGCGCGAAGCGTCGTTCAGCAGTTTTGCCAGACTATCGCTCAGGTACGGGCGCAGGGCGGTGATGTCGTTACCCCGGTGCTGGATGCGATAATCATAGAACTGTTGCGCCACGGTATCCGGGCCGCCCTCAATACAAGGGCCGCTACGCGTACCGATATCCTTAAAAGCTGGCGTGACCGGGGTGGTGCAGGCGCTGAGCACCAGCGCGCACGGCACTAAAAGCGTTAAAGCAGAGTAGCGCATGTTGATTTCCTTATTTATTAACTATCCTTTCAATCATAGCGTAACGAACCGATAATGCTGTTGAAGTTATAGCCTAAGGCATTGAACGCTAAAGAAGGAGAGTAAGTATGCAGTTTTCAACAACGCCAACCCTGGAAGGGCAGCCGATTACCGAATATTGCGGCGTGGTCACGGGCGAAGCTATTCTCGGCGCGAATATTTTTCGGGATTTCTTTGCCGGTATCCGCGACATCGTCGGTGGCCGTTCGGGGGCCTACGAAAAAGAGCTGCGTAAGGCGCGCGAAATCGCGTTTAAGGAGCTGGGCGAGCAGGCAAAAGCGCTGGGCGCGGATGCCGTTGTGGGTATTGATATTGATTATGAAACCGTTGGTAAAGATGCCAGCATGCTGATGGTGAGCGTAAGCGGTACGGCGGTGAAAACGCGTCGATGAAACGCTCGCTATCCACACTCCTGCTGGCGCTGCTGCTGGCAGGATGTGCTACCGAAAAAGGCATTGTTGATAAAGGCACCTACGAGCTGGATACCCGTCACCAGGCGCAGGCGGCGTACCCGCGTATAAAGGTGCTGGTGATCCACTACACCGCCGATGATTTCGACACCTCGCTGGCGACGTTAACCGACAAAAACGTCAGTTCTCACTATCTTATCCCAGCTAAACCTCCTGCACCGGATGGCAAACCGCGCATCTGGCAACTGGTGCCTGAAAGTGAACTGGCGTGGCATGCCGGATTGAGCTTCTGGCGCGGTACAAACCGTATCAACGACACGTCTGTCGGCATTGAGCTGGAAAACCGTGGCTGGCAGATGAATGAGGGTGTGAAAACATTCGCCCCCTTCGAGCCTGCGCAAATCGCGGCGCTTATCCCGCTCGCCAGAGACATTATTACCCGTTACAACATTAAACCGCAGAACGTGGTGGCCCATTCCGATATCGCCCCTCAGCGTAAAGACGACCCAGGTCCGCTGTTTCCCTGGCGCGAACTGGCGCAGCAGGGGATTGGTGCCTGGCCCGATCCCGAACGCGTGACGTTTTATCTGAACGGTCGGCCACGCTTTCAGGCGGTCGATACCGCGATGCTTCTCGACCTCTTAGCGCGTTACGGCTATGACGTGCCTGAAAACAGCACGCCAGCGCAGCAGAAAAGAGTCATTAGCGTTTTCCAGATGCATTTTCGTCCGCAGTTATGGAATGGCGTTGCTGATAGAGAAACCATGGCGATCGCCGAAGCACTTTTAGAGAAATACGGACAGGGGTAATCCTTGGGTTTACCCCCAAAGACGTATTTTTCTCATGTTTTTCTTAAGATTAATCTTAGGTACAAATTCAATTCATTTTTAGTTAATTGACTTAAAATTATCCGGATTTAAGATGGACACATAGCTTGCTAAGCAATGCAGCAAAAAAATATTTAAAGCATCAGTTTTTTATTCTCTCTTTGAGAACATTATCAGGAAAATATTCCTGAACTCAGGTTATTTAACCTCAGTCCTGATTTTTAAAGTTCACATCTTATAACGGGTATAACAATGTTAAGCATCTATGCTAAAAAATTACGTCCACAAAACGAAATGGACGCTATTATTTCTGCAACGTCAGGTTTCGAAGAAAAAACGTTAAAGAAATGGCAGAAAATCTCCACTGCAGATTCCCAGTATATTCATATTATCGTCAGCGGCGAAGTAGAATTCCGACGCGAATCTGACGAATTATGTATGTTCACCGTTCAGGGACAGTGCATTTTCGGTCTTTCATCCATCTTCTATCATTCAACCCACATGTATGGGCTTGTGCGTGCAAATACCGTTGTCCGCTCCATAAAAAAAGATGTTTTTACACAGCTGATGACCGATAAAAATCTCTGGCCTGAGCTGGCTAAAGTGCTTGCCTGCTATGTCTGCATGCTGAGCAAACGTGATGACGTTCTGGTTGCCCGCAGTGCGTATTCTGTTGTACGCGAGTTTTTATATGAAATTAATGAACTGATTGTTGAACATAAACGCGATATTAATGTTTATGATTACATTCAGGAGTACACTAATCTGGCTCGCAGCACCATTATTAAAATCCTCTCTGACCTGAAGAAAGGTCAATACATTGTGGTGGAAAAAGGTCGACTTCTTAATCTCACCGCACTGCCTGAAAAATATTAATTACTCCAGCCGGTCTCCTTTTTCACTTAACGGAGGCCGGGAATTATCTTTATGTAGCATCCCAGATTGCGAATTATCCTGCGTTTCGTCAACCGGCGGCGCGGGAATTTTCCCTTGCGCATAATCCTGCTCTTGTTCTTTGAGCGCCTGCCTGAATAATTCTTTTAACGATGTATCGTCATTATCTGTACGGCTATTCTTAACGGCGTCGACATCATCGTGCGCCTCTGTTCCTGGTAACGTATCACGTGACGTATCGTGCGGAATATTACCGTCAGGTGCCTGTTGCCAGTCAGCGTCGTCGTTATTAATTGGCAGATCCTGCATCGCGGGGATCTCCTCATGCACCGGCGCAGGTTTCGGGTGTGGATGCGGGAAAGGTTTACTCACATACACGTAATGCATATCCGACAATTGCGTTTCAGGTTTGGCGACGCTTGCTTTTACCGGTTCAGGTGCGGGGTGTCGCAAGTTCCAGTAAACGTGTGCGTAAAGCCCGGCAACGAGCATGGCACAAAGCCCGAGCATCCATAAAAAGGTATGACCGACGACTTTTCTCAGGCTGGGGACGCGGTATGAAAACCAGACCGCCTCCCCGGTAACGTAACTGCGCTGGGCCGCAAGACAGATGGTAGACATTAGGAACTCTTCTCCTGCGTTTTCGCGGCGGGTTCTGAACGGGATGTCTGGATCAACACGTTCGGCGTGGTATTGGTATCCCGCATTAACTGCATCAGTGTCTCTTCTCCCGGAATGCCATCCACATGCAGATTAGCCTTCTGCTGGAACGCGCGGGTCCGTTTCATTAACTCCGCCGTCCAGGTCTGGGCGTGTGTTTCGGGCTGCGAAAGTGCCAGACTCAACTGCTGATCGAGCCACGTCAGCTCTTTGCTGTCGCTGGCGGCACTGATAGCGTCTTTACCTTCTGGCGTCAGGCGGTGCAGCTGCGTGTAATTCCCGGTCGCATGTTGGTTAAACCAGCTGCGGCTTACCTGCCATGTACGATTATTCATCAGCAGGTCGATTGAGTTGTCCCCGACACGGGCAACAACGGCATAATTAAGGTGATTACCGGTTTTCATTTCACTCACCCACGGATAGCCTTCGTGTGCCAGCGCATCCGGCGAGGCATTTCCCTGTTTACACATCAGGTTAACCCTGGCGGCGTTCTGACACAGCGCGTCTTCCGCCGATGCATCGTAACCCCACATCAGGTAAAGCTGGTGCATGGCATCCGGCTGATTGACCATTTCATTGTCGATGACCGGCACGACAGGCACGTCTGCTTTCGGGGTCTGCTGTTTCCAACTGATCGGCACCGGCAACTGAACCGGCAGCCTGGCGTTGATTGACGATGTTAAATACCAGCCGCAGGCAGCGAATAATACAGAGGCGAAAAGTCCAACGGTTGCCAGGCGCTTACCGGGTCTTTTCGCGGGGAGGATTTCGCCAGCGGCCAGACGTAAATGACGCGGGCTCACCTGTGCTGCGCGTTCCGTCCAGGCGGCAATCAGGGACAGGTGCGCCAGTTCATTGAATTTACTGATGTGACCTTTTGTTAGCGTATGCATTTTGCGAACGCGGGCGGGAGATAACGGTGCTGTTTCGCAGCCCAGCTCCTCGCATTGCGTCTGCACATAGCTGAGATATTCACGACAGGTCAGGCCACGCACCACATGGTGCGTATGCACAAACTCCTGAAGCCCTGACTGCTGCATCAGAACCGTTTCCTGATCCACTGCGCCCGTCAGCACAATCGCTAACTGAAACTCAAGCTCCTGCGCACGGGCCAGCAACATTCCCAGTACCTCCCGGCAGCTCTCCTTCATGGCTTCCATGTGGGAAATCACCAGCACTTTACTTTTCGTCTTGCGGGAAGTGCTCTCTTCAAGCCAGTGACGCAGTACGGCATCGACTGCCTGGACGCGGCTTTTATTCTCTTTACTCTCCGGGCTGAGTTTGTACAGCAGGCTACTGGCACTCAGTTTTGGAAAAGCATTTACAGAAAGTACGTCGCGGCAGGCGGCTTTCAGCGCATCGCTGAACTGGCAAAGCAGCGCGGTGTCGTGACAAAAGAGCCCGGTAATTCCCGCCGTCCGGGTTTTCTCCTTCAGCAGGTTGAACACGTCCTGATGATAAGGCACAAAAAAGTCACCCGATACGCGGGTGACCTTCCTGAATGGCGGATTTTTAAAATTAAAATGACTCTGATACATAACGACTTACCGTCTCTTTACATGAATAGCACTGGGACGAAAAAGTAAGCTAAGCGCTACGTCTGGTCAATTTGCAGTCAGAGTAAAAATAACCTGTCTTTCAGCCTTAACATCTGGTTTTTTCCCGGTCAATATTTTTCTTCATCAAAGTTAATGGCAAAGCTGGTGGTCGATTTTGAGCCGACTATTTACTATTTGCATCACATATTGGCGCAGCACGACGCTGCTTATTTTCGCTTTGCTAAAGGCCAGATGAATAATGAGTTTCTCATTTCTCTCCCGGTGGATAACACCCTGTATTATGTTTGTGTCGCTGATTTTTTGCGGCCAGCAAGGGTATGTGATCTATAAAGATTATAAAAAAGTTTCAAATAAACTGGCGAATGCTGACGTCAAAAAGCCTCAACAGCGCCAGAGTGACAAAGCGTTTACTCTTTTTACTGCCGCGGTGCGTCAGGAGAACCCGCGTGCGGCGGCGAAAGCTCCGTTAGCCGCTGAGATTGAAGGCATTGTCAGCAGTGATGATGCCTGGCTCTCCTTCGCCGTTATCAAGACGCCGGGCGGTCAGAAAAGCTATCGTGAAGGTGAAAATCTTTCCGGTTTCAGCGACGCGTATATTGAGACAATCAATAAAGACAATGTGGTAATTAATTACGAAGGTACTTCGCAGGTACTGGCATTAAAAACACCCGATTATTTTAAGGGCGGCGTTAACAGCGGCCCGGTAACCAAATCGACAAAGGACGCGGGGGCTGACAGTGTGCACCTGGATGATTATCTGGTGTTAAAACCGTTAATCGAAAAGGGCCAGCTGGAGGGGTACAACATCAATCCACGGAATGCGTCCTCTTTTTACAGCCATTCCGGGCTGAAAAAAGGGGATGTGGCTATAGAAGTCAACTCTGTTGATATGACCAATGAAACACAGGCAAAAAATATTATTGCTAACTGGTCAAATATGAAAGAAGCGGAGGTCGTCGTCAGACGTCACGCTCACCTTGAAAATATTCGGGTTAATGTTCTAAACAATTAACAAGTGTACAGACATGAAGAAATTTCCCTGGGCGTGCGTGGCGCTGACCGCATTGTCGTTATATTCGAGTTCACTGCTTGCAGCCAACTTTAGCGCCAGTTTTAAAAACACCGATATCCGTGAATTTATCGATACGGTAGGCCGCAACTTAAACAAAACCATTCTGGTCGATCCCTCCGTTCAGGGGTCTGTATCGGTCAGAACCTATAACGTGCTGACGGAAGATGAGTATTACCAGTTCTTCTTAAGCGTGCTGGATCTGTACGGGCTGTCGGTGATCCCGATGGACAACGGCATGGTCAAAGTGGTGCGCTCAAGCGTGGCACGCACGGCAGGTGCTCCGGTTGCTGACAGCAAAAATCCGGGTAAAGGTGATGAGATTATCACCCGCGTTGTGCGCATGGAAAACGTTCCTGTGCGTGAACTGGCTCCGCTGCTGCGCCAGCTCAACGATGCGTCCGGTATCGGCAACGTGGTGCACTTTGAACCGTCGAACGTCCTGCTGTTAACCGGTAAAGCCTCGGTGGTAAACCGCCTGGTGGATTTGGTGCAACGCGTCGATAAAGACGGTATTCAGCGCCGCGAGATCGTGCCGCTGCGCTTTGCTTCTGCCAAAGAGCTTTCGGATATGTTGAATAACCTCAACAACGAAGAGCAGAAAGGGCAGAACGCACCGCAGCTGGCGACCAAAGTGGTGGCGGACGATGAAACCAACAGCCTGGTTATTAGCGGTTCGGAAGGGGCGCGTGCCCGTACCCGCTCGCTGATCGGCCAGCTGGATCGCGAGCAGAACAATGAAGGTAATACCCGCGTGTTTTACCTGAAATATGCCAACGCCAGCAAAGTTGTCCCGGTGTTGACCGGAATCGGCGAGCAGCTGAAAGACAAGGCCGGTGCGCCGAAAAGCAAAACTGCGCCTGCGTCAGGTGACCTGAATATTACCGCCGACGAATCAACCAACTCACTGGTGATCACCGCGCAGCCTAACGTGATGAACTCCCTTGAGAAGGTGATCGACAAGCTCGATATTCGTCGTCCGCAGGTTCTGGTGGAAGCGATCATTGCGGAAGTCCAGGACGGCAACGGACTGGATCTCGGCGTGCAGTGGACGAGCAAGCACGGTGGCGTGCAGTTCGGTTCAACCGGCCTGCCAATCAGCCAGATTAAGAACGGCACCATGAAAGGCGCGAGTTTTACCGGTCTGGCAACGGGCTTCTTTAACGGTGATTTCGGCGCACTGATGACCGCGCTTTCCACTGACGGCAAAAATGACATTCTTTCTACGCCAAGCGTCGTGACGCTGGATAACAAAGAAGCGTCGTTTAACGTCGGCCAGGATGTGCCGGTGCTTTCCGGCTCGCAGACCACCAGTGGCGATAACGTGTTTAACTCCGTTGAGCGTAAAACGGTCGGTACGAAGCTGAAAATTGTGCCGCAAATCAACGATGGCGACATGATCCACCTGAAAATCGAGCAGGAAGTTTCCAGCGTGGATAACAACGCAACGGAAGATGCCAGCCTTGGCCCAACGTTCAACACGCGCACCATTAATAACGAAGTGATGGTGCACAGTGGTCAGACGGTGGTGCTTGGCGGTTTGATGGAAAACGTCACCAAACAGACGGTCTCCAAAGTACCACTGCTGGGCGATATTCCGCTGGTCGGTCAGCTGTTCCGCTACACCTCGCAGGATTCGTCAAAACGCAACCTGATGGTCTTTATCCATACCACGGTGCTGCGCGACGACGACAACTACAGCGCGGCGTCGAAGGAAAAATATGACCAGATCCGCGCCCGCCAGCAGCAGCGTGTGGAAGAGAAAAAGCTCGGCATTCTTGAACCGGCCGATAACCCCGTCTTGCCCGATTTTCCTTCAGCAAGCGCAGCCCCGGTGAAAACCAGCGCCAGCGCATCACGCAATCCGTTTAAAGAGTAAGGCGGAGGTGCAATGTGGACGAACTGAGTAAAGCGCTGTGTAGCAGTAGCTACGCGAAAGATAACGGCGTGTTGTTTTACAACGAGGATGTTTATATCCGTGATGATACGCCAGCGTTTGCGCTGCTGGAGGTGCGCCGGGTACTGGGGCGCACGTTCGTCCCGGTGATCCTGACGCCGGAAGCGTTTGAGGAGATGCTGGCAAAAATCTGGCAGCAGAACAGCGGCGTCTCCCAGCAGCTGGTGGATGATATGGATGCGGATATCGATCTGATGGCGTTGACCGAGGAGATCCCGGATAACGAGGATCTGCTTGATAACGACGAAAACTCGCCGGTGATCCGCCTGATCAACGCCATTCTTGGCGAGGCGGTCAAAGACGGCGCATCGGATATTCATATCGAAACGTTTGAGCGCACGCTGAGCATTCGCTTTCGCGTTGATGGTGTGTTGCGCCCGGTGCTGCAGCCTGCGCGTAAACTCGCGCCGCTGCTGGTGTCGCGTATTAAGGTGATGTCAAAACTGGATATCGCCGAAAAACGTCTGCCGCAGGACGGGCGCATCTCTCTGCGCATTGGCCGCAAGGCGATTGACGTGCGTGTGTCGACGATCCCGTCTCAGTACGGCGAACGCGTCGTTATGCGTCTGCTCGATAAAAGTAATTTGAAGCCAGATATCAACAAACTTGGGTTGATTGATGAGGAACTGGAGAAGTTAAAAGGGCTGATTGACCGCCCGCACGGCATTATCCTGGTCACCGGGCCGACAGGTTCCGGTAAAAGTACCACCCTGTACGCGATCCTTTCGGCGCTGAACGGCCATGAACGTAACATTCTGACCGTTGAAGATCCGATTGAGTACGAGCTGGAAGGGGTGGGACAGACGCAGGTTAACCCGCGCGTGGACATGACCTTTGCCCGCGGGCTGCGCGCTATCCTGCGTCAGGACCCGGACGTGGTGATGATCGGGGAAATTCGTGATGGTGAAACCGCACAAATCGCGGTGCAGGCCTCGCTTACCGGTCACCTGGTCATGTCTACGCTGCACACCAACAGCGCCGCGGGGGCAATAACGCGTCTTCGCGATATGGGGCTGGAGTCTTTCTTAATCGGGTCATCGTTGCTCGGTGTCATTGCCCAGCGTCTGGTACGCCGGCTGTGTACGCACTGCCGTACCACCAGTCCGCTGGATGACAATGAAAAAGCGCTGTTCAGCTTTATGGACACGCCGCCGAAAGCGATCTTCCGCGCGGTAGGTTGTGAGCACTGCCGCCAGAGCGGCTATCAGGGCCGTGCCGGTATTCATGAGTTTCTGGTGGTGGACAGCACCATGCGCCGCGCCATCCATGAAGACAAAGATGAAATGTCCATCGAAACGCAGCTGTTTAAGCAGGCCTATAGCCTGCGCGAAAACGGGCTGCTGAAGGTGATTAGCGGCGTGACGTCACTGGAAGAGGTGATGCGCGTTACTGCCGAGCGCGGAGGGGATGAGTAATGGCTTCCTGGGCATGGACGGCAACGGACGCGGCAGGGAAAACCCGACGCGGCACGCTGCAGGCCGAAGGGCAAAAGCAGGTTCGCCAGTGGCTTCGCGAGCAAAAGCTGATGCCGGTCACGATTACCGAAACCCGCGAGGCCACTGCCACCGGGAAAGCGAAAACCGGGGCAAAGCTCACCATGCCGGTGCTGTCGATGTTTACCCGCCAGCTTTCCACGCTGGTTAATGCTGCGCTGCCGCTGGAGAGTGCGCTGAAGGCGATCTCGAAGCAGACGGAAGATAAAAAGCTGGCGTCGATGGTGGTGGAGATCCGCGAAAAAGTGGTGGAAGGGCATACGCTGTTTGATGCATTCAGCCAGTTTCCTCGCACCTTCGACAAGCTCTATTGCACGCTGGTGATGGCAGGTGAAAAAACCGGTCACCTCGGCGATGTGCTGGAAAAGCTGGCGGAGTATAACGAGCAGCGCCAGAAGATGAAAAGCAAGCTGACGCAGGCGATGGTCTACCCGATTACGTTGACCGTGGTGGCCATCGCGGTGATCAGCATTTTGCTGGTGGCGGTGGTGCCACAGGTGATTGAGCAGTTCACCCATATGAAACAGCAACTGCCGATCACCACCCGCACGCTGATTGCGGTGAGCGATTTCCTGCAGGCTTACGGTATCTATATTGCGGGTAGCCTCGCGGGCGGATTTATCGGCTTTAAAGCCTGGCTCAAAAATGCCAAAAACCGCTTTCGCTGGCACAGCTGGCTGGTGAACGGCTCGCCGATTAAAAAGCTGGTGTGCGCCATCAACAGCGCCCGTTATATCCGTACTCTGAGTATTCTGCAGGCCAGCAGCGTGCCACTGCTGGAGGGGATGTATATCGCGATGGACGGTATCGAAAACCTCTATGCCCGGCAGGTGCTGGAGCAGGCTGCCGATACTGTGCGCCAGGGGGCGTCATTATATGCGGCGCTGGAGCAGGCGAAATTATTCCCGCCGACCATGCTCTATATGATTGCCTCAGGTGAAGAGAGCGGTGAATTAGGCAATTTAATGGACCGCGCGGCGGAAAACCAGGAATCAGCATTACAGCATCGTATTACATTAACGCTGTCGGTATTTGAACCGGCGCTGGTGGTATCAATGGCGACGATTGTTTTATTCATCGTCCTGTCAATATTACAACCGCTTCTGCAACTTAATAATATGGTAGGTTAAATCATGGCTATGAAAAATAAACACCTGGCTCGCCAGGCGGGCTTCACATTGCTCGAATTAATGGTGGTTATTGTTATTCTCGGCGTACTGGCGAGTATGGTAGTACCAAACTTAATGGGCAATAAAGAAAAAGCGGACACGCAAAAAGCGACCAGCGATATTGTCGCTCTCGAAGGTTCGCTGGATATGTATAAGCTGGATAACCACCGTTATCCGACAACCGAGCAGGGCTTGCAGGCTCTGGTGACTAAGCCTGAAATTGCGCCAATCCCGAACGGCTACCGTGCGGATGGCTATATCCGTCGTCTGCCGCAAGACCCGTGGGGCGGTGACTATATTCTGGTAAGCCCCGGTGAACATGGCGCAGTAGATGTATTTTCCGCAGGCCCGGACGGTGAAGCGAATACGGCTGATGACATCACTAACTGGTCTCTGGATAAAAAAGAGAAATAATGAAAAATCAACGCGGCTTTACGTTGCTGGAAATTATTCTGGCGCTGGTGATATTTGCCAGTTGCGCCATGATGGTGGTGTCAACCATACCATCACGCAGTGGTGCGGATATATTTGGCCAGCAATTAAAAGCTCTTGTTGATTATGGTTCGGACCGTGCGGTCATGGACGGGAATATCGTCGGGCTGGTTATTACCACGGATAAATATCAACTGGTGACGCTCGAAGATAAAAACGGCGAACGTCACTGGGTGCCGTTATCTGCTGGCCGAATTACCACTAAAGGCGATTTCCCGGAAGAGATGCACGTCTCACTCTCGCCTCAGCGCCTGGCCGCCACGGTGGAGGCTGAGCCGCAGGTGGTCTTTTTGCCGGATGGTGAAATCAGCCGCTTCACGCTGACGCTGCAAAGTTATGACAAAGAACATCATTTCCGCGTGGTGTCGCAAGGGGCGGCACCGGTATCGGTAGAAAACGATGGCTAACGGCAACAAAAAGCAAAAGGGGATGACGCTGCTTGAAGTGATGGTCGCGCTGGTCATCTTCTCCACCGCCGCGCTGGCGCTGATGAATTCGGTCTCCCTGAACGTGCGTTTCACCCACGGCCTGGCCGATACATTGCAGGCCAGTTGGGTGGCTGAGAACCAGCTCGCGGAAGCGCAGCTCACCAAAAGTGATTTCCCGGATGCGGAAGAGCAGGGGACGGAGATCATGGGCGGGCGCAGCTGGGGCTGGCGCAAACAGCGGGTAAAAACGGCGGATAACGGCTGGGCGAATGCGATCCGCGTCTATGCGGAAGGCGATGAAAGCCAGCCGGTTATTACGCTGCAGATTATTCCGCCGGGAGAGAGCAAGTGAAAAAAACGCAACGCCAGCGCGGTTTTACCCTGCTGGAGATCATGATTGCGCTGACCATTTTTGCCGTGATCAGCACCCTGGCCTGGCAAATTCTGGACGGTGCCATGCGCACCAGCTCTGCAACGGATGCCAGCGCGGCAAAACTTAATCAGCTTCAGCGAGCCTGGAGCCTGATGGAACGTGATTTTTTTCAATTGCAGGCGCGTGCGCCGCGTAACGAGCAGGATGTGTTCCGCCAGGAAGGGGATGCCCTTGAACTGACGACACTGAACGGCGTGAGCGGATCAGTGCAGCTTGAGCGCGTGCGCTGGCGGCTGGAAAAGGGCGTTTTATATCGCGATGTCTGGCCTGCTATCGACAGCCCGGCGGAGGTGAAGCCGGAAGAGGTTCCCATCGTCGGTGCGGTAAAAACCATGCAATGGCGCTTTTACCACAAAGGCTGGCTGAAAAGCTGGGACGACGCTGCGCGGCAGCCGGATGGCGTGGAACTGACGCTCACGATGGAAAACGGTGATACATGGCGTTGGGTGTTTACCACACCGGGCGATATGCCGGAAGTGGCTGCAGCACCAGAACAGAGTGCCGAAGCGCCTGTGCCAGCAGCAGAAGGTGCGCCAGCACCGGAGGTTAAACCATGAGTCGCATACGCAAGGAGAAAGGCGTTGCTCTGCTGGTGGTGCTGATCCTGCTGGTCATGATGTCTGCGCTGGCTGCCAAAATCAGCCAGCAATTCTGCCGTAATTTGCAGAAAACGCACTATCAGGTGAGCCAGCAGCAGCTGCGTTGGGCGATGCAGGCGCAGGAAAAAGTGGTGAAAGATCGTCTTCAGACTGACGCCAGCGGCGAAAGTCAACCGCTCGCGCCTGATGGCGACTGGCACCAGCCGCTGGAAACCCAGGGTGAAGATTACACGGTGGTAAGCCAGGTTGAAGACGCGCAGGACTGCTTTAACGTCAATAACCTGCTTGCCGCAGAGAAGTTAGCTCAGGGGCAAAATACACCAGCCGTGCCGGAAAAACCGCTGAAAGAGCTGATGGTTGAGCAGATCCTGACCCGTAGCGGGATCGGCCAGTCTACCGCGGAAGAGATTTATCTGCAGCTGGTGGACTATCTCGATGGCGACAGCACCACCGTAAAAGAGGGGGCTGAAAGCGATGCCTGGGCGGGCGTGGTGCCCGCTCGTCTGCCGGCTAACCAGATGATGCGCAACATTGCCGAAATTAAGTTACTGCCTGCGTTTCCGGCCGCGGCGTATGCGAAAGTCAGCAAGCTGCTGTGTGCGCTGCCGGACAGCGCCAGTAAGGTGGATATCAACACTCTGAGCCAGGAACAGGCCGCCATTCTGGCCGCGCTTTTTCCTGGAAAACTGACGGACGATGATGCGGTTCGCCTGATCGAATCGCGCCCTGAAACGGGCTGGGAAAATATTGAGGCGTTCAGCAAGGTTCTGGAGCAAAACTTCCCGCAACTGAAAGATGATTTGCCGCGGGTGGCGGAGCAGCTCTCCATTAATAGCCGCTATTTCCGCGTCAACTTTGTCGGCAATACCGATGATTTAACGCTGCGCGTGGCCAGTCAGCTCCAGGTGAATAACGAAGCTGGCGAGATTGTGACATGGCAACGTCGTTACCGAATGATTGAATAACTAAAGTCGAATTTTATGAAACAGGTGCTTTTTATTCGTCCCGACAGTCGTGAAGGCGGGACAGTATGGTGGTGTGAATCCGGAAGTCAGCAGGTTGAAGCGCTGGAAAGTCTGGAGACGCTTGTAAGCCATCCTCTGGCGACCCGCGTATGCCTGCTGTTGCCTGCCAGTGAAATGATCTTTCGCCACTTTACGCTGCCGAAAAAGGTATCGTCGCAGGCGACGGCGTTTTCATGGATGGCGGAAGAGACGCTGATAGGTGAGGTCGATAATCTCCACTGGACGGTGCTCAACAAAAAAGGGAGAGAGGTCGACGCGGTCGCTATCGACGCCACGCGTTTGCGCCACTGGCTGAGCCGTTTTCAGGCTGCGGGGCTAAACGTTGTTCAGGTCCTGCCGGATGCCTGGCTGCTGCCGGTGACTCAGGGGGGAAGCACGATCATCTCGCTGGGCGAGAATTACTGGGTGCGTTTTTCTCCCTCTGCGGCATGTGAAGTCGACGCAACATTGCTTCCCCTGCTGATGCAAAAAAACGGTGAGGGTGAGGTGTGCTGTTATGGCGACATCCCGGCGGACGTGGCGGTTGACGAACAACGTCCCTGGCAGCACCCACTGGCACTGATTCAGGCGCAGTGGCAAACCTGTCGCGTCAATCTTTTACACGGTGAATTCAGTGCTAAAGGCGCGAACGCGGGCGTGGTCAGGGGCGTGCGGGCTGCCATTGTGGCAATGGGGCTTTTGTCACTTGGAATGCTGCTTGGCCCGCGTATTGCGATGGCCTGGATGCTGGTGCAGCAGGAGAACATTACGCAGCAGGAGATCGTCCAGGTCTACCAGCACCACTTTCCCAGCATGCGCCAGCAGACCAACATCAAGTACCACTTTGGTCAGAATATTAAAAAACGGAGCAAAGGGATTTTTCGGCAGCTTGAGGATCTGGAAATCATTCGCCAGCGGGTCCCGGCGCTGGAAATCACCCTGCTGGAATATGACAGCAGTCAGAATGCATTAACCCTTAACGTGAGTGCACAAGACCAGCAGGCATTACAGGAATTTATCAATCAGGCCAGCGCGAATTTTGATTTCAGTCTGCAACCCGTTTCAAATAGCGCGCCATACACCGCAATGATCGCAGGGAAATATAAATGAAAGAGCGAATCGCACAATTAAAATCGCGTTATCAACAATACAGTGCCAGGGAAAAAAATATTTTAAAACTGTGTGCCGTGGCACTTTGCTGCGCCGCCGTATATTACGCAGGAGTGATCCCGTTGGATAATATGATTCAAAATAGTAAAGCCACGCTCGCCAGACAAAAAGAGACACTGAACTGGATGCGCAGCGAAATTGATAAAAATCATCTTCAGGTTCATGTGGTTAAAACAGATAATCCGCGCACCGTGGTGGAAAATAGTGCCCATGAGATTAATTTATCCCTGACGGATGTACGTCAGGACGGGCAGACTCTGGCGTTTGTGGTTAACCGCGTCAATGTTTATGAGTTAAAGAACTGGCTGCGGGAAATTAACCTTGCATCGGGCGTCAGGCTGCAAAAGATGAATCTCACGCCTGTTGATCACCTGAACGACGTCAAAGCTGAAATTGAGCTAACCTGGAAAACGAGTGCATGAGCATTATCGACTCTCTCCGTGAGGCCTGGCCTGTGGGATTTCCGGTGATGAGCGCGGTGTTTGGCGCGATAACAGGAAGTTTTCTCGGCGTTGTCGTCGAACGTGTTCCGGCGATGGTCAGAGAGGAAGCGGAAAGCGATAATTTGCTTTTCCCCGGCTCTCACTGCCCGGTTTGTCAGCATTCGCTGTCCGCATGGGAGAATATTCCCCTGGTGAGCTGGCTGGCGCTGCGTGGACGTTGCCGGAAATGCCGTAGCGCAATACCGCTGCGGCTGTTTTTAATGGAGCTTGTGTCAGCACTGGGTTTTGGCCTTACAGCCTGTTTTATCGCTGACGCCGGAACGCTGTTTTCGCTCTGGCTGCTGGCGGCGTTCCTGTTGCCCCTGGCGATGATTGACTGGCGGCACCAGCTGCTGCCGGATTGTCTGACGCAACCCCTGCTGTGGGCCGGATTACTCCTTCACGCGGTGGGCCACACGTTGCCCCTGCAGGACGCGCTATTTGGCGCAGTGGCGGGCTACCTCTCGCTCTGGCTGATCTACTGGGCGTTTCGCCTGATGACGGGCCGCGAAGGGCTGGGATATGGGGACTTCAAACTGCTTGCTGCACTCGGGGCATGGTGCGGCTGGCAGGCGTTACCCCTGATTCTGTTTGCTGCGTCTGTAAGCGGTATTGCCGGTTACTTCTTATTTAATAAGCTAAATAAAAATAACCAAACTATTTCTTTCGGGCCGTACCTGGCGCTTGCAGGAATAGGTGTTTTCGTTAGTCAGCTATTTGCATTCACATATTAAATATCCAGGTCAAGATTTTTTATAAATCTTTTCGACGAGGAAATGGAAGGAATACGTTTACCCCTCAGTGTATTGTAATAGACATAAGCTATACGGACTTTTAGCTTGTATCTTTTTATGGAGGAAAACAACTCGTCATCGTTTTTGGTAACGGCTGTCATGTTTTTGAAGATATAAGACACTCCATGTTCTAAAGGAATACATGGGTCATTCACGTTAATAAATTTATCAGGAAATAAAAATGAAATTTATGAAGCCTAAATATCTGGCGCTCTTTATTGCAGCGGCAACCAGCTCTGCATTCGCAGCGGCACCAGGTACGCCTACTATCAGCAGCGGCAACGACAAATTTGCCCTTGTTGAAGTGGATCAGGCCGCGCAGGATTACAATAGCCTCGTCAAAGTTCACCACGATGGTGTGGATGTGAAGGTCGAGTGGAACGTGTGGAGTGGCGATGCGCCAACGTCCGCAAAAGTTCTGCTGGATGGTAAAACCGTCTGGACCGGCGCGGGCAGCGCGGCGGGCTCTGCCACCTTTAAGGTCAAAAAAGGTGGGCGCTACCAGGAACAGGTTGAACTCTGTAACACCAGTGGCTGTACCAAAAGCGCCAGCAAGCTGATTATCGTTGCGGATACCGATGGTAGCCACCTGCTCCCGCTGAATGCACCAATGCAGGAAAATAACAAAACCTTCGCCCAGCACACCGATAAAGTGGTGGCGGCGTATTTCCCGGAATGGGGCGTGTATGGTCGTAACTTCCCGGTTGATAAAATTCCGGCAGCGAACCTGAACCACATCCTGTACGGCTTTATTCCAATCTGCGGCGGCGACGGCATCAACGACGGCCTGAAAACCGTTGAAGGCGGTAACAGCTTCGCCGTGCTTCAGCGTGACTGCCAGGGCCGTCCTGACTTTACCGTCGCTATCCACGACCCGTGGGCAGCGCTGCAAAAACCACAGTCAGGTGTGTCCGGCTGGGACGACCCGTACAAAGGTAACTTTGGCCAGCTGATGGCGCTGAAAAAAGCGCATCCAGACCTGAAAGTATTGCCATCCATCGGTGGCTGGACGCTGTCTGATCCGTTCTACCATATGGGTGACGCGGCAATCCGCGCGCGCTTTGTCTCTTCTGTGAAAGAGTTCCTGCAAACCTGGAAATTCTTTGACGGTGTGGATATCGACTGGGAATTCCCAGGCGGCGGCGGTGTGAGTGAAAACCAGGGCAATCCGCAGCAGGACAAAGCCACCTACACAGCGCTGATGCATGACCTGCGTGCCATGCTGAACGAACTGTCTGCTCAGACAGGGCGTACTTATGAACTGACCAGCGCCATCGGGGCCGGTAAAGATAAAATTGAAGATGTGGATTACACCACGGCTCAGCAGTATATGGATCATATCTTCCTGATGAGCTACGACTTCTACGGCGGCTGGAGCAACACCGAGCTGGGCCACCAGACGGCACTGCGTGCACCGTCATGGAGACCGGATACCAACTACACCACCGAAAATGGCGTTAATGCGCTGCTGGAGCAGGGCGTACAGCCAGGCAAGATCGTTGTGGGCACGGGCATGTATGGCCGTGGCTGGACGGGTGTACATGGCTACACCGGCAATAACCCGTTCACTGGCACCGCGACTGGCATGGTGAAAGGCACCTGGGAGCCGGGTGTGGTTGACTATCGTCAAATCGTCAACGAATACAAAGGCAAGCCAGGCTGGGAATACGGCTACGACGCGGATGCTGAAGCGCCATACGTCTTCAACAAATCCACCGGTGATCTGATCACCTATGAAGATGCGCGTTCTACTACCGCAAAAGGCAAGTACGTTCTGGCAAATAAACTGGGTGGCCTCTTCGCATGGTCTATCGACTCCGATACCGGCGACATTCTGAACGCGATGAATGAAAGCCTGCTGGGCGGCGGGTCTGCTCCGGTTGATCCGGTTGTGACTAACCACGCGCCGGTTGCGACCGCCGCTGACCAGACTGTGACCGGTCCGGCCACTGTCACCCTGGATGGCTCTGCCTCTACCGATCCAGATGGCGATGCAATCACCTACAAATGGACCCAGATTTCTGGCCCAACGGTGACCATCACCAACAGCACCAAAGCGAAAGCGACCTTCAACGTGGCTGCTGTGACCAGCAACCAGACGCTGGCCTTCCGCCTGACCGTGAAAGATGCCAAAGGGCTGAGCAATGCGGTTGACGTGCAGGTTGTTAACAAAGCACCAAAAGCCAACCAGGCACCGGTAGTGAACCCAATGGAATCCGTTACCCTGCAGGCAGGCGAAACTTACGCTCTGCATGCTCAGGCTGCGGACCCGGACGGTGATGCGCTGACCTACTCCTGGAGCGTGCCGGCTGATATGCATGCAACCGGTACTGACACCGCGAACGTGTCTATCACGGCACCGGAAGTGAGTTCTGAGTCCTCTTATACGCTGAGCGTAGTGGTGAGCGACGGTAAAACCAGCGTTCAGTCCAACGTGCAGGTTGTCGTCACGCCAAAAGCGGCAGACGAAGTGACTCCGCCAGCTGACGACGTGACGCCTCCATCCGATGACGTTACTCCTCCGTCTGATGATGTCACGCCACCTTCTGACGAAGGTACGGCAACCGGCAGCTGTGATAAGCCTGTTGATGCCAATGCCAGCAAATATGCTGCGTGGGAATCCAGCAAAATCTACAACAATGGCGATACCGTGAGCTTCGACCACCTGGTGTGGAAAGCGAAATACTGGACGCAGGGCAACCAGCCTGGCTTCGGTGTGGACGCATGGGAGCTGGTGAGCAACGTGAAGATGAACTGGCGTTCTGACCTGGTCTATAACGGCGGTGAAACCACCACCTATCAGGGTAATGTTTACCGTGCCAAATGGTGGACCCGCGGTGATAACCCGGCCAACAGCGACGTATGGGTGAAAGAAGGCGCGTCTGCGGACTGCAAATAATCTTCTGAGCCTGAAATTGCGGGCATGATATCAGCCCGCAATTATTGGTCACACCCCACTTCGGGTGTGACCAATAACCCAACATATAAAACGATGTGCGCAAGGAGAGAATGGGAAACTCATCAAGCAGGTGAAGACAATGAAACGCCTAATTTTGTTATTGTTGATTATTAGTCAAAGTGCATTCGCCAATTGTTGGGACAACGCTGCACATTATTATCACGTCGACCCCTATTTATTATTTGCAATCGCGAATGTGGAGTCGGGGATGAATCCTCATGCAGTGGGCTGGAATCACGATGGTTCGCGGGATGTGGGTTTAATGCAAATTAACAGCTCGCATTTTAATGAATTAGAACGCCACGGCATCGATGAGTATCGCTTAATGACTGAACCCTGTACGTCTATTATGGTCGGTGCATCCATACTGGCTCATATGATAAAGGTCTATGGCTATAACTGGGAGGCGGTAGGTGCTTATAACGCCGGGCTCAAAAAAGAAAATTATCCCCAGCGTATGAAATATGCCCGCAAGGTTTGGGAAAAATATCAGCAAATAAAGACGGCTGGCAACCTGTGAATTCTCATTTTTATTTTTTGAAGAATGCTGGATGGTGTTCTTCAAAAAATGAAAACCACCGCATTCTTTGGTTTATTTATTAAGGGAGTAATAAATAAACCTGGAATGTATTAACCCTCGTTTTTGAATACAGGATTATTTGAAATGACTAAGAAAGGTGCGAACAAGTTCCTGATATGAGATCATCATATTCATCCGGAGCGCATCCCAGAGGGACATCATGAGCCATCAACTCACCTTCGCCGATAGTGAATTCAGCACTAAACGCCGTCAGACCCG
>OJJJ01000220.1_pt1 | contig 36103 bp, 39 predicted proteins | sample 1596311 | NCBI WGS metagenome assembly OJJJ01 (sample SAMEA4350140, study PRJEB24818) | metagenome | biome: human; feature: gut; material: faeces | place: Denmark | collected 2013-09 | reverse complement strand
CGGCAAAGCCTGGCGCGGTGACCATGATCACCCACGGCGCGGCAAGCATCCCGGCAACCGTCACCACGGCCAACGCCAGCGTCAGCAAGCCAGACACGTAGGAAACAAACACGCGGGTGGCATCTTCGCCCTGCTTACTTTTGTATTCAGCCAGAATAGGGACAAATGCCTGAGAAAACGCGCCTTCAGCAAAAATTCGACGCAGCAGATTAGGAAGTTTGAATGCCACAAAAAAGGCATCGGTCGCCATCCCTGCACCAAAGATTCTGGCGACGATCGCATCACGCGCAAAACCCAGCACGCGTGAGAACATCGTCATTGAGCTGACGGCTGCCAGTGACTTTAATAAATTCATCTATGTTGTATTCCAGACTCTGAGGCAAAACCCCGTATAACCAACATCGCCATCCGGCAATGTCACTGTGCCTGATGGCGACGCCGCAGCGTCTTATCAGGCCTACAAGCCAGCCTATGGTTGAAAAGAGGTGTTATTTTGAGTGGGCATATATACCCGTCATACTTCAAGCTGCATGTGCGTTGGCTACGCTCGCTCACCCGAATCACTTACCAGAGTAAGCTCAACGGGATTCACTCCCTTGCCGCCTGCCTGCAACTCGAATTATTTTGGGTATAGTACCTGGATTACAATGAATTACTACCGCCAGATGTTACAGGGGGTTATTCGTCCATCGCATCCCGCCACAGCTTTTCCACCACGCGCTGCGCCAGAATAGCCTGCTCACCCGCTGTCTCAGGAACTGTCTGATTTTGCACGCATTCAATAAAATGGCGCGCACATCCGGTAAAGCCTCGCTGCTCCAGCGTCGTTTGCCAGCCGGGTATCGGTTGCTGAACGACACCGTGTCCGCGCTCCTCACGCCATTCACGCATATCCGTGACATCAATTAACCCACCGTCGATAACCGCCTGCACGCTCTCGCGCTGACTGCCCGCACGGCGATGCATACTGGTCGTTATCTGCAGCCGGTCGACGCAGAAATGGTGTTCTGCATACAGCATTGCTCCGGACTCATTGGTTAACAGCGTGCCGCTATTTAGCTGTGCCTTTCCCCCTGCCAGCCACAGCGCGGTGTCCACCACATGCAGATAGTCATCCAGCAGCGTAAAACGCAGATCGTGTGGCCCGACGCTATCGCTGCGATGCTTATCCATGCGGATGGAGGCTGGCTGGCTTAACTGCGACTTTAACTCGCGATACAGCGGCGCAAACCGGCGGTTAAATCCGACCATCAACGTCAGTTTTTTTCGCGCCGCCAGCTCCACCAGTTGTTCCGCATCACGCAGGTTTTCCGCCAGCGGTTTATCCACGCAAACGTGGACCCCTGCATGAAGCAATTCGCTGACTACCGCATGGTGCGTCGCAGTACTGGAGTGTACGAAAACCGCATCACAGGTTGCCGCCAGGTTTTGTAATGAATCAACATACGGCATGCGCCAGGCTGCACAAATCCGTTCTGCTTTCTCACGCGAAGGTGACCAGGCCCCCTGTAACGTCCAGTCCGCAGCGGCGCCCAACACGGGTAGCCAGGCCTTTTGCGCGATGCCGCCCAACCCGACGACACCGATACGAAGTTTTTTCACGTTACTCTCCCAGATGCGCCAGCAAGGATTCGAGCCGCTGTTTTAACTCAGCGACTTCGCTTTCCAGCACCTCAACGCGCGCCTGCAAATCGCTGGATGCCGCCTGAGGCTCATCAGCGGTTGTCACCATCGTCAGATCGACGTCGCCACAGAACAGATGCATATAGCGGCTTTCGCGTTTTCCCGGTTCACGCGCCAGACGGACCACGTAAGGACCATCTTCGCGGGTGGCCAGCTGTTCCAGCGTTGACTCCACTTCCGCCACATCGCTGAATTCATACATGCGGGATGCGCGACTACGCAGTTCGCCCGGCGTCTGCGCACCGCGCAGTAACAGCGTGGTGATCAAGGCCACCTCACCGGCGCTGAGCTTAAGGTTACCAAACTCTGAATTGCAGAAGCGCTGTTCGTACTTGGTCACACGATTGCCGAATCCGCTCACCGTACGCAAGAAATGGCGTTTCACCAGATTATCGAGCTGATCCTGCACCTCCGATTCCGACAGATTCATCACCGGTTCACGATTGGTTTTTTGGTTACAGGCGGTCACGACACCATTCACGGAGAGCGGATATTGTTCCGGCGTAGTCACCTGTTTTTCCAGCAAACAGCCAATCACGCGTGCTTCGGTAGCGGTTAATTCATATTTCATCGTCTTCTCCATTCATCAGCCAATACAGCTGAAACTTAGCGACCGGGGGTCCATTCTGATGTTGTTAACGCCGTCAGCACATGATCGCGCCACTGCCCATCTATCAGCAGATAGTCTTTGGCATAACCTTCTTTTTCAAATCCAAGCCGCGCCAGCAAATCGCCGCTACGTTTATTGTGTGGCATATAGTTCGCCATAATGCGATGAATATGCTGCGTGCGCTGCATGTAGCGAATGGCTGCAACCAATGCCTCGTACATCAATCCCTGCCCTTGCCACTTTTGCGCAATGGAATAGCCGAGATAGCAGGCGTGAAACGATCCACGCACAACGTTGGAGAAATTTGCAACACCGATAATCTCTTTCTCTTCCGGGTCGAGCAGCGCAAAGTACCAGGCAGAGCCTTGTTTATGAAACTCGGTGATCATACTCAGACGCGCCTGCCAGCCAGAGGGATAGCAGTGGCTTTCATCGCGAATAGGCTCCCAGGGCTTTAAGAAATGACGATTCTCTGCGTAATAATCTGCCAGACGCCAGGCATCACGCTCATGCACTAAACGCACGACCAGGCGGTCCGTGGTTAAGCGCACTTTTGGCACGTTACTGCGATAGCCAAACATTCTATACCTACTCCTTCCCGCACCGTTTTCAATACGCTATTCGCGATACTATACCTGTACAAATATGCCCGATGAAAAGAGCAAAACACCATTTCTTGAATTATTCACACATTTTGATGAAAACTCTCTATCAAGACCGACTTTTGATAAAAAAATATTGTCCCGCCGAGGGTGGGAAAAGGTCAGACAACCCCGCAGAATAGACAGGCTTACCGTTAAAACTCTAAACAGAGTGACGAGTTTTTCCCTGGAGGGGAAATGTCGCAAGTCTCGCAGGCGAGGAACCTGGGTAAATATTTCCTGCTTATCGATAATATGCTGGTCGTGCTGGGTTTCTTCGTCGTCTTCCCGCTGATCTCGATTCGTTTCGTCGACCAAATGGGTTGGGCCGCCGTGATGGTCGGCATCGCGCTCGGGTTACGTCAATTTATTCAGCAGGGTTTGGGAATTTTTGGCGGGGCCATTGCCGACCGTTTTGGCGCAAAACCGATGATTGTCACCGGCATGCTGATGCGCGCCGCCGGGTTTGCGACGATGGGAATCGCCCATGAACCCTGGCTTCTGTGGTTTTCCTGTTTTCTCTCCGGGCTGGGCGGCACGCTGTTCGATCCCCCCCGTTCGGCGCTGGTGGTCAAACTGATCCGCCCGGAAAAGCGCGGGCGCTTCTTCTCCATCCTGATGATGCAGGACAGCGCCGGGGCGGTCATTGGGGCATTACTGGGAAGCTGGCTGTTACAGTATGACTTCAGGCTGGTCTGCGCCACCGGGGCCATTATCTTCATCCTGTGCGCCGCCTTTAACGCCTGGTTGCTTCCTGCGTGGAAACTATCGACAGTGAAAATTCCGGTGCGTGAAGGAATGAACCACGTGATGCGTGACAAACGATTTGTCACTTACGTGCTGACGCTGGCAGGTTACTACATGCTGGCAGTCCAGGTGATGCTGATGCTGCCGATTATGGTTAACGACATTGCAGGATCCCCGGCGGCCGTCAAATGGATGTATGCCATCGAGGCGTGCCTCTCGTTAACGTTGCTCTACCCGATTGCCCGCTGGAGCGAAAAACGTTTTCGCCTTGAACACCGTCTGATGGCCGGTCTGTTAATCATGTCACTCAGCATGATGCCTATTGGGTTGGTCGGAAACCTACAGCAGCTCTTCACCCTGATCTGCACGTTCTATATCGGCTCCATTATTGCTGAGCCAGCACGTGAAACGCTCAGCGCCTCGCTGGCGAGCGCACGGGCCCGGGGGAGCTATATGGGCTTTAGTCGGCTGGGACTCGCCATCGGCGGCGCCATAGGCTACATCGGCGGCGGCTGGCTGTTTGATATGGGTAAGGCACTGTCGCAGCCCGAGTTACCGTGGATGATGCTGGGTGTTATCGGCATTATCACCTTCCTGGCGCTGGGCTGGCAGTTCAGCCACAAACGCACGACGCGTGGCATGCTGGAGCCTGATGCCTGACGCGTAACCCTCAGCCCGGACACCTTTTCAGTTTTTTTGCTGGTGTCCGGGGCGCTGGTACTGGATGCTGCTTTGTGTCACGATTACGCCATAAGCATCATGTTGAGGAACCCCATGAAAAAGTTTTTTTTTGCTGCTGCACTCATTGTCAGCGGCCTGTTGGTTGGTTGTAATCAACTCACACAATACACGGTAAGCGAGCAAGAAATTAACCAGGCGCTGGCAAAGCATAATAATTTTTCGAAAGATATCGGTTTGCCCGGCGTTGCTGAAGCCCACATCGTGCTGAGCAATCTGACCAGTCAGATAGGTCGTGAAGAACCCAATAAAGTGACCCTGACCGGCGATGCCAACCTGGACATGAACTCACTATTTGGCAGCCAGAAAGCGACAATGAAGCTGAAGTTAAAAGCATTACCGGTGTTCAATAAAGAAAAAGGCGCGATTTATCTGCAAGAGATGGAAGTGGTTGATGCGACCGTCACACCAGAAAAAATGCAGTCGGTTTTGCAAACCCTGATGCCATATTTAAACCAGTCGCTGCGCAATTATTTCAACCAGCAACCGGCATACGTCCTGCGTGAAGACAGCAGTGAAGGCGAAGCGCTGGCGAAAAAGCTGGCAAAAGGAATTGAAGTAAAACCGGGTGAAATCATCATCCCGTTCACCGATTAACACATCAAAGGGCGCATCAGCGCCCTTTTTTTTCGTGCAAACGAAAACGTTTCCGCTTATCCTTTGTTTCCGGCAAAAAAGACTATCCTCAGCCGGAGCATATTGATGACTGCACCATCCCAGGTATTAAAGATCCGCCGCCCAGACGACTGGCATCTTCACTTTCGCGATGGCGACATGTTGAAAACTGTCGTGCCCTATACCAGTGAAATTTATGGACGCGCAATTGTCATGCCGAACCTGGCACCGCCCGTCACTACTGTTGACGCAGCCATCGCTTACCGTCAGCGTATTCTGGACGCCGTACCTGCCGGACACGATTTCACCCCGTTAATGACCTGCTATCTGACGGACACGCTGGATCCCAACGAACTGGAGCGCGGGTTCAACGAAGGTGTTTTCACCGCCGCCAAACTCTACCCGGCTAACGCCACCACCAACTCTACTCACGGCGTGACCTCTATTGATGCCATCATGCCGGTTCTGGAACGGATGGAAAAACTCGGCATGCCTTTGCTGGTGCACGGTGAAGTCACGCATGCGGAGATTGATATATTCGATCGCGAAGCTCGCTTTATTGACACGGTGATGGAGCCATTGCGGTCGCGTCTGACCGCGCTGAAAGTGGTGTTTGAACATATCACCACTAAAGACGCCGCCGACTACGTGCGTGACGGCAATGATCTGCTGGCAGCGACCATTACCCCGCAGCATTTGATGTTTAACCGCAACCATATGCTGGTCGGGGGCATTCGTCCGCATCTGTATTGCCTGCCTATTCTCAAGCGAAACGTCCACCAGCAGGCGCTGCGCGAACTGGTCGCCAGTGGTTTCAGCCGGGCGTTCCTCGGCACTGACTCGGCGCCGCATGCGCGTCATCGTAAAGAATCCAACTGCGGCTGCGCGGGGTGCTTTAATGCCCCTACCGCGCTCGCCAGTTATGCCACCGTCTTCGAAGAGATGAACGCCCTGGCCCATTTTGAGGCCTTCTGCTCGCTTAACGGTCCTCGCTTCTACGGACTGCCGGTTAACGACACCTTTATTGAACTGGTTAAAGAAGAGCAGCAGATACCGGAAAGTATCGCACTGGAGGGGGACACGCTGGTGCCTTTCCTCGGCGGTGAAACAGTACGCTGGTCAGTGAAACGCTAAAAAAATGTCGCCACCTGTTGTCAACTGGTGAAGTTAACTGTATAAATAACCAGTATATTCAACAGGGGGCTATTATGCGTATTGAAGTCACTATTGCCAAAACTTCGCCTTTGCCTGCTGGCGCCATTGACGCGTTGGCAGGTGAACTCTCCCGTCGTATTCACCATCATTTTCCGGATAACGACGGTAACGTCACCGTCCGTTATGCCGGCACAAACAATCTGTCGGTCATTGGCGCGACAAAAGAGGACAAAGAACGCATCAGCGAGATCCTGCAAGAGACATGGGAAAGCGCGGATGACTGGTTCATTAATGAATAAAAAATGATATGCAGTGATGTTTTTTGCCGGGTCGCCCCGGCTTTTTTTATTTTCCCGGATCATAAAGATTTCGAGCAATCTCTCTCAACAAAACAGTTAATGTTTATTTACATGCTGATCATCTTTTAGTCAAAACCACAAAATAACTGCACAACATGCTAAAAAAATATGAATGACATGCCGGTTTATCGTTCAGATAACACTTAAAACAAAAAAATTATGCCCTGTCCTCTTTAAATTTTCAGTGAATACCCTTATTTATTGGTATACTGAACTTGCTTCAGAAAAAAACGCATTGAACCTCGAAAACCGTTGTCTAGTAACACGAATTAGGGGGCATGATGGAAAAGAATAATGAAGTCATTCAGACTCATCCGCTTGTAGGATGGGACATCAGCACCGTTGATAGCTATGATGCGCTGATGCTGCGTTTGCACTACCAGACCCCGAATCGTCCAGACCCAAATGGGACTGAAGTTGGTCAAACGCTCTGGTTAACCACTGATGTTGCCAGGCAATTTATTTCGATATTAGAAGCCGGAATCGCCAAAATTGAATCAGGTGATTTCCCCGCTAATGAGTATCAGCGTCATTAAATCTGATGCACCCAACCTTCAAAAGGCACCTTAACGGTGCCTTTCTTATTTGATGGTTGAACATTCCGGGTTGAATATTCCAGGTCAGTTATTTACCCTGCTACTATCGCGATTGCAGAGAGAAGCGGATGAAATACGACTTAATCATTATTGGCAGCGGTTCCGTAGGCACCGCCGCCGGATACTATGCCACGCGCGCCGGTCTGAATGTACTGATGATCGATGCACATATGCCACCGCACCAACAGGGTAGCCATCACGGCGATACACGCTTAATTCGTCATGCCTATGGCGAAGGTGAAAAATACGTTCCGTTGGTCCTGCGTGCGCAGACATTGTGGGATGAACTCGCCCAGCATAATGAAGAACCTGTGTTTGTCCGTTCTGGTGTTGTCAACCTCGGCCCGGCAGATTCCACGTTCTTATCTAACGTGGCGCAAAGCGCAAAACAGTGGCAGCTCAACGTTGAACAGTTGGATGCCGCTGCCATCATGGCCCGCTGGCCCGAAATTCGTGTCCCGGAAAACTATATCGGCCTGTTTGAGGCCGATTCAGGTTTTCTGCGCAGTGAGTTGGCCATTAAGACCTGGATTCGCCTGGCTGAGGAAGCAGGCTGCGCTCAGCTGTTTAAATGCCCGGTTACCGCAATTCACCATCATGATGATGGCGTAACGGTTGAGACCGCAGACGGCGACTATCACGCGAAAAAAGCGCTGGTGAGTGCCGGCACCTGGGTACAGGCATTAGTACCGGAATTGCCGATACAGCCAGTGCGCAAAGTGTTCGCGTGGTATCAGGCTGACGGGCGCTACAGCGTTAAAAACAATTTCCCGGCCTTCACCGGCGAATTGCCTAATGGCGATCAGTATTACGGTTTCCCGGCCGAGAACGACGAACTGAAGATTGGTAAACATAACGGCGGGCAGGTTATTCACTCAGCCGAAGAGCGCAAAGCGTTTGCCGCTGTCGCCAGCGATGGTTCAGAGGCTTTCCCGTTCCTGCGTTCTGTTCTGCCCGGCGTGGGATGTTGTCTGCACGGTGCGTCATGCACCTACGATAACTCTCCGGATGAAGACTTTATTATTGATACGCTACCCGGACATGATAATACGCTTATTATTACCGGGCTAAGCGGTCACGGCTTTAAGTTTGCCTCGGTACTGGGGGAGATTGCGGCTGATTTTGCCCAGGACAAGCCGTCGGCCTTCGACCTGGCACCGTTCAAACTGAACCGTTTTAAACTATGACCATGATATGGCCTCGCCACTGGGGCCATTTTATTGAAGGAATAATAGTGATGCGCCGCATCGTTGACTATCTGGTGAATAATATACGCGAGCATTTTATGCTCTACATTATTTTATGGTCGCTGCTGGCAATCATGGATGTAATATATATTATGTTTTTCTGATCTTAGCCTGCTGACAATAATTGACAGCAATTGAGATTTCTTTAATTTTTATTGTGATTAATTGAATAATCAGAAACCCTACAAAGTACCGCACATCAGGCTCTACCCGCCCATCTTTCTCTAAACACCTGATGATCAACTCATCATCACATCAAATTTATTGAATTAAAAATAAATATCATCACTATTGTTATTTATTAGTTGCATTAATGTCTTTTACAGGCCATTTTCATTCACTTCTGAAATATCTATCGGTGTATTTATGCAATTCAATAATAGTCCACAGCGCTATGGTGTGGTGTCAGCCGTTTTGCACTGGCTGGTCGCGCTTGCCGTGTATGGCATGTTTGCGTTGGGTTTATGGATGGTCACACTCAGCTATTACGATGGCTGGTACCACCAGGCACCTGAACTGCATAAAAGCATCGGCGTATTGCTGATGATGGGGCTGGTGATTCGCGTGGTCTGGCGGCTGTGCTCTCCTCCTCCTGCGGCATTGAAAAGCTATTCTCGCTTAACTCGTCTGGCTGCGGCCCTGGGCCACCTCAGTTTATATCTGCTGCTGTTCTCCATTGTCATCAGTGGGTATTTAATTTCGACCGCAGACGGCAAACCCATCAGCGTCTTTGGCTGGTTTGAGATACCCGCCACGCTCGCCAATGCCGGGGTGCAGGCCGATCTCGCCGGGAGTCTGCACCTGTGGCTTGCCTGGAGCGTTGTGGTCCTCTCTCTTTTACATGGGCTGATGGCCCTGAAACACCACTTTATCGACAACGACGATACCCTTAATCGCATGTTGGGAAAATCGTCATCTGACTATGGAGCTTAAAATGAAAAAAAACCTGCTGGGACTGACTCTCGCATCTTTACTGTTTACCACCGGTTCGGCCATCGCGGCAGATTACAAAATCGACAAAGAAGGACAACATGCCTTTGTTAATTTTCGTATTCAGCATCTGGGATACAGCTGGCTGTACGGCACCTTTAAAGACTTCGACGGATCGTTTACCTTCGATGAAAAAAATCCAGCCGCCGATAAAGTGAACGTCACCATTAACACCAACAGCGTTGACACTAATCATGCCGAGCGTGACAAGCATCTGCGCAGCGCAGATTTCCTTAACGTCGCCAAATTCCCGCAGGCGACCTTCACCTCCACCAGCGTGAAGAAAGCGGGTAACGACCTGGATATTACCGGGGATCTGACGCTGAACGGCGTCACCAAACCGGTCACGCTGGACGCGAAGCTTATTGGTCAGGGTGGCGATCCGTGGGGTGGCACCCGTGCAGGCTTTGAAGCACAAGGGAAGATTAAACTGAAGGACTTTAACATCACCACCGACCTGGGGCCTGCTTCACAGGAAGTAGACTTAATCATCTCGGTAGAAGGTGTTCAGCAGAAATAGCATCTCAATGCTACCAAAATGGCAGCCGGATGAGGCTGTAGCCCTCATCCGGCATCATTTTATTGCGCAGGGTCCGGAATACCCAGTTTAGTATTCAGACGGCCACGGGACTTATTAAAAATTTTATTGCCATTCTCACGACCTGCGCGACGGCGACGTTGTTCCTCTTCAGGCAACGTACTCTCTTCACAACACAGATCGCTGCAGCACCCTTTGTACTTCTCGGCGCAGGCCGGGCACTGGATAAACAGCAGATGGCAGCCGTCATTTTTGCAGTTGGTATGGCTGTCGCACGCCACACCACACTGGTGACAATGTGCGATAACATCTTCGGAGATCCGCTCCCCCATCCGCTCATCAAAAACAAAGTTTTTACCGATGAAGCGTACCGGAAGTCCCTGTTCTCGAGCTTTACGGGCATATTCAATAATGCCGCCCTCAATGTGCCAGACTTTACTGAACCCGTTGTATTTCATCCAGGCGCTGGCCTTCTCACAGCGAATACCGCCCGTGCAGTACATTACGATTTTTTTATCTTTATGTTCCTGCATCATTTCAACGGCTTTCGGCAACTGATCGCGGAACGTATCTGCCGGGATCTCCATGGCGTTCTCGAAGTGCCCCACTTCATACTCATAGTGGTTGCGCATATCGATAAACACCGCGTCAGGATCGTCAAGCATAGCGTTCACTTCTGCCGCCTTCAGGTAATCACCAACGTTGCTGGCATCAAAATCAGGATCATCGATACCATCCGCCACAATACGCTCACGGACTTTCATGCGCAGTACCCAGAACGATTTTCCGTCATCGTCCAGCGCAATGTTAAGTCGCAGCCCGGCAAATGCAGGATCAAACGCGTACAGCTGCTGACGGAATGCCTCAACCTTGCTTTGCGGCACGCTGATTTGTGCGTTAATGCCTTCGTGCGCCAGATATACGCGCCCGAAAACGTTCAGCTCGGTGAACAGTTGGTACAGCGCATCACGCGTATCCTGAGGATTAACGAGGTTGAAATATTTATAAAACGAAATCGTGGTGCGCGGCTTAGATTCCGCCAACATTTTAGCTTTGAGCGCGTCATTCGAAATGCGGTTGTGTAACACTGGCATGGTGTACGTTTCCTGCAGTCAGTAAAAAGATGAAAATCGGCCGGCATCATAAAGCAAACATCGCCAATTTACATCCACACATTTTACGCTACATTTCATACTTCATGATAAAAGCGTCACAACAATTGACGAAAAACCAGCCATTCTCCCGTCACAAATTTTTGATACGCGCGAAAAAATGCGACAATACAGGGCATTGGTCGTTTAATGACAGGATAGACATGACGAATTTACCCAAGTTCTCGGCTGCACTTTTGCATCCACGTTATTGGTTAACCTGGCTAGGTATTGGCATCCTTTGGTTGATCGTGCAGTTACCCTATCCGTTCCTCTATAAGCTGGGCTGTACATTAGGTCGTCTGGCGTTACATGTGATGAGACGCCGGGCAAAGATTGTTTCGCGAAATCTGGAGCTGTGCTTCCCGCAGATGAGCGAACAAGAGCGTCAGCGGATGGTGGTAAAAAACTTTGAGTCCGTCGGCATGGGCGTAGTGGAAACCGGCATGGCCTGGTTTTGGTCCGACCGTCGTATTACGCGCTGGACCGAAGTAATCGGCATGGAGCATATTCGTGATGTTCAGGCACAGCAGCGTGGGATCCTGTTAGTGGGTCTGCACTTTCTGACGCTTGAATTAGGCGCGCGTCAGTTTGGTTTACAGGAACCCGGTATCGGGGTGTATCGCCCCAACGACAATCCGCTGCTCGACTGGCTACAAACCTGGGGGCGTATGCGCTCCAATAAATCAATGCTCGATCGTAAAGATCTAAAAGGGATGGTCAAGGCTCTGAAGAAAGGTGAAGTGGTCTGGTATGCCCCGGATCACGACTACGGCCCACGCTCCAGCGTCTTTGTGCCGCTGTTTGCTGTAGAGCAGGCTGCAACCACCTCTGGGACGTGGATGCTGTCGCGAATGTCCAATGCATGTCTGGTGCCGTTTGTCCCTCGTCGTAAACCTGACGGCAAAGGGTATCAGTTGATTATGCTGCCGCCGGAATGTTCGCCGCCGCTGGACGATGCTGAAACCACCGCCGCGTGGATGAACAAAATTATTGAGAAATGCATCATGATGGCGCCGGAGCAATATATGTGGCTACATCGCCGGTTCAAAACACGCCCTGAAGGCGCACCTTCCTTGTACTGACCCTTTGTTGCAGCCCGCGGGCTGCAACATCTCGCCCCCCCGTTTAGGTTTTACTGCTCTGCGCATTGCAGCGACTATCAACCAGGCGCATAATTAGTCTGCTTACTTATTTTTACACGATAGCGCAAACAGCGCGCCACACTGCGGATCGCTATGTCACCCTCAGATGTCTCCATCAACTGGAAGCGTAATCTCACGGTTGCCTGGCTCGGTTGCTTTTTAACCGGTGCAGCATTTAGCCTGGTGATGCCTTTCTTACCCCTGTATGTCGAAAGCCTCGGCGTGACGGGACACGGTGCCCTGAACATGTGGTCGGGTCTGGTGTTCAGCATTACGTTTCTTTTTTCAGCTATCGCTTCACCTTTCTGGGGCGGCCTTGCAGATCGCAAAGGCAGGAAAATCATGCTCCTGCGCTCAGCGCTGGGGATGGCTGTCGTGATGCTGCTAATGGGGCTGGCGCAAAATATCTGGCAGTTTTTGATCCTGCGTGCGCTGCTGGGACTGCTTGGTGGGTTCATTCCCAATGCGAATGCGCTGATCGCCACCCAGGTGCCGCGCAATAAAAGCGGCTGGGCGCTGGGAACACTTTCAACCGGCGGCGTCAGTGGCGCACTGCTGGGCCCGCTGGCGGGAGGCTTGCTTGCCGACCAATACGGATTGCGCCCCGTTTTCTTTATTACCGCCAGCGTGCTGCTGCTTTGTTTTATGCTAACATTATTTTTTATTCGTGAGCATTTTCAACCGGTCAGCAAAAAAGAGATGTTGCACATTCGGGAGGTCGTCGGATCCTTAAAAAATCCAAAGCTGGTACTGAGTCTGTTCGTCACCACACTGATCATTCAGGTCGCAACCGGATCCATCGCACCTATCTTGACGCTGTATGTGCGGGAACTGGCGGGTAACGTCGGCAATATCGCTTTTATCAGCGGCATGATCGCTTCCGTTCCCGGCGTGGCCGCTTTACTCAGCGCGCCGAGGCTGGGAAAATTAGGCGACCGCATAGGCCCGGAGAAGATCCTGATTGTCGCTCTGGTCATTTCCGTATTGCTGCTCATCCCCATGTCATTCGTCCAGACGCCCTGGCAGCTTGGCGTCCTGCGCTTTTTGCTGGGAGCCGCCGACGGCGCACTGCTCCCTGCCGTACAAACGCTGCTGGTCTATAACTCAACCAACCAAATAGCCGGGCGTATTTTCAGCTACAACCAGTCATTTCGTGATATTGGCAACGTGACGGGGCCACTGATGGGCGCAGCTATTTCAGCCAACTATGGTTTTCGCGCGGTCTTCTGCGTGACCGCGGGAGTGGTCTTGTTTAACGCGCTCTACTCCTGGAACAGCCTGCGCCGACGTCGCGAAACCCAGCGCACGCAATGATTTTTGTGCATTCATACTTGCATTAGCAGAGAATCAACTATTATTTCCCTGAATACCTCATTAAATCAAAGGGAGACGCTGATGACCATGTATGCCACGCTGGAAGAAGCCATTGATGCTGCCCGTGAAGAGTTTCTGGCTGATAACCCCGACTTAGATGCGGACGACGCCAGTGTTCAGCAGTTGAACGTACAAAAGTATGTGCTACAGGATGGTGACATCATGTGGCAGGCTGAGTTTTTCGCCGACGAAGATGAGGAAGGCGAATGTCTGCCGATGCTGAGCGGTGAAGCGGCACAAAGCGTCTTTGATGGCGATTATGATGAGATTGAAATTCGCCAGGAGTGGCTGGAGGAAAATACCCTCCACGAGTGGGATGAAGGCGAATTCCAGCTTGAACCACCTCTGGATACCGAGGAAGGTCAGACGGCAGCCGACGAATGGGATGAGCGGTAATTACTCGTAGGGACCATGGTGGATGTCAAGGGGCAACAGCAGCGTATCAAACACCAGTGAAAAAGGCAGATCGATCAGGGTGACATAGCGCCATGCTGAATCCCGGACATCCCACTGCACGCCGGGATAGTATTGATTTCCGTGACCTTGCCCCGGGATCGTGCGGCTAATAATACTGCCGCACCCGCTCAGCAAGATGACCATGATTCCAACCGCAAGTATTCGCACCTGAACCCTCATTAATAACATTGTCATCCACACAAAAAAATACCGGCACCAGGCCGGTATTTTCACATTTCAGGCGTTCTATTTCTTCCTGAGTGCCCGCGGGTTCAGGGTTATCCCCTGATAATAATTAACCCACGACGAATACTTATCCGGCGAGCTCCAGAGGCGATAATGTAAACGCGCCATGGTCACCGGATCGCTCAACAGCACAAGGCGGCGATCGCGATTCAGTTTCTCAGGTGTATCGTTCAGCGCCTGCTCGACATGACGGTCACGGGCAATCTCCAGCACGTTACTGGCGCGGTGACGCGCGGTCGCCATCGCCGTAGCCAGTGCGTTAAATGACGGGTTAAACACCGCGTGCATAAAACCGTCATCCAGCGAGCGATTGCGGTTCATCACCAGGTAGTTATCCGTATCCACCAGCACCTGCGGAGGAGAATACTCTTCCGGGATCAGGAACAGCTTCCAGCGCTTGGTACGTAACCCTATCGTTGAACGGCTGGAAATCACCGACACAAACGGCGACAGGATCAGGGAGAAGACTATCGGTGCCAGCCAGAACAGGAAGCGCAGATCCAGCCAGGCCATACCGACCGCCCAGACCAGACCCAGCAGCAGCTGGGAGCCGTGACGCATAAACGCTTCACCCCACGGAGTGGAGTCATCATCACGCTGCGGCGAGTTCCAGACGACTTCCCAACCGAGGAAAGCACTGACCACGAAGACGGTATGGAACAGCATACGCACCGGCGCCAGCAGCACGGAGAACAGCACCTCCAGCAGCAGCGACAGCGTCACGCGGACAAAACCGCCGTACTCTTTCGTCCCTTTGCACCAGATGAGCAAAATACTCAGCAGCTTCGGCAGGAACAGCAGCACCATGGTTGAGGCAAACAGCGCAATCGCCAGTTCAGGACGCCACTGCGGCCACACCGGGAACAGCTGACGCGGCTGCAGGAAATATTGCGGCTCCGTCAGCGCATGCACCACCTGCAATGCGGTTGAAAGCGCGAGGAACATAAACCACAGCGGGGCAGACAGATAAGACATCACGCCCGTCAGGAACACCGCACGGTGAACCGGATGCATCCCTTTGACCAGGAACAGACGGAAGTTCATCAGGTTGCCGTGACACCAACGACGGTCACGCTTCAGCTCATCAAGCAGGTTTGGCGGCAGCTCTTCATAAGAACCCGGCAGATCGTAGGCAATCCACACCCCCCAGCCTGCACGACGCATTAACGCCGCTTCCACGAAGTCATGGGAGAGGATCGAACCCGCAAACGAGCCTTCACCCGGTAGCGGTGCGAGCGCACAATGCTCAATAAACGGCTTCACGCGAATAATCGCGTTGTGACCCCAGTAGTGCGACTCCCCGAGCTGCCAAAAGTGAAGCCCGGCGGTAAACAGCGGCCCATACACGCGCGTAGCAAACTGCTGGCAGCGCGCATACAGCGTGTCCATACCGGACGCTTTTGGCGACGACTGAATAATACCGGCATTCGGGTTCGCTTCCATCAGACGCACCAGACCGGTCAGGCAATCGCCGCTCATCACCGAGTCAGCGTCCAGGACGACCATGTAGCTGTACTGATTCCCCCAGCGACGGCAGAAGTCATCAATGTTGCCGCTTTTACGCTTCACACGACGACGACGACGGCGGTAGAAAATCTGTCCTTCGCCCTGCACTTCAGCGATCAGCTCCATCCAGGCTTTTTGTTCCGCCACGCAGATATCAGGGTTGTAGCTGTCGCTCAGGATGTAGACATCGAAATGCGCAGCATTACCCGTGGCTTTCACCGATTCCCATGTGGCGCGCAGCCCCGCGAATACGCGGTCAACGTCCTCGTTACAGATAGGCATGATAAGCGCAGTGCGGTGCTCAGGGTTTAAAGCTTCATCCCCCACCGTTGACGCGGAAATACTGTACTTATCGCGGCCAATCAGCAGTTGCAAGAACCCCATCAGCGCAGTCCAGAACCCTGCCGAGACCCAGCAGAACAATACCGCAAACAGAATCAGGATACCGGTCTGGAGCACATAGGGCAGCAATTGCATAAAGGAGACCCACAGGTCCTGCCCCATCATGTCTGCCGGATTAATGAACGCCCAGCCCTGGTACGGAAGAATAGTCTTCATATACCAGGTCGCCACGACCGTTTGCGCCAACGTTAAGATAAGCAGCGTATAGCGGCGAATCGTCCCGACGGTACGCCATTTCTGTTCACTTTCTTGTTCTTCTTTCGTCAAACGAGAAAGATAACGCGGCGTAACATCGCGTCCACGCAGACGATCCCAAAAACGACCTACCGGGTTGGTACGCCAGGGATCGGGAAACATAGATGTACGCGTAGCCTTCGGCATAGCCTTCAGCTGGTCGCGTCCTTCATCGTCTTTGATTAACTGCTCTTTGGCCAGAGAATCTGGCCAGGCTTGCTCTAGGCGAGCTTTAACAGACCCCTGCGGTGAATCGTCTTCGCGCGAGTAAGTACGATGCTCGGCATCCAGCGCCTGATGAAGGGCGCGGATGTCAGTTTTCGGCAGTGCCGCTTTCTCGATATCCGAAAGCGGCATTGCGTCAATATACTCAGTTGTCTTATTCATTGGCAGGTAACTGGTAGCTCCAGGTTTCACTCAACGGCTGATCGGCATTGACCAACGCAGCACGCATTTCAGTGGTTTTCTTCGCATCTTTCACTTTCACGCGCAGCATCAGACGCCAACCCTTAGTGACCGGGTTATAACGCACCGTACTCTCAACGATTTCACCGTTATCACCAATGCTGGTTTGCGCGGTGACCGGGGTATCCTGCGGCAGTTTTTTCATATCTGCGCCGGCAAAATCCACGATAAATGCAATCGTGCCGTCAGGCTGACGAATGAGGTTCGATTGTTTGACATCACCGGTAGAACGACGCGTCTGCTGTACCCAGGCATTATCCGGCGCATGAAGTTTGTCTTCATCGCGGGTAAAGGTCAGCGTGTACTTGAAGTTCATCTCTTTGCCTGCTTCAGGCAGTTGGTCCGGCGTCCAGTAAGCGACGATGTTGTCGTTGGTTTCATCGTTGGTTGGGATTTCAACTAACTCAAGTTTCCCCTTGCCCCAGTCACCTTTCGGCGTTACCCAGGCACTCGGACGCAGGTCGTAGCGGTCGTCGATATCTTCAAAACGCGAGAACTGGCGGCCACGTTGCAGCAGACCAAATCCCTGCGGGTTTTCCATCGCAAAACTACTCACCGCGAGGTGTTTCGGGTTATTCAGCGGACGCCAAATCCACTCGCCGTTGCCTGCATGGATAGACAAACCGTTAGAGTCGTGCAGCTCCGGACGATAGTTGGTCGCCGGAGACGGTTGGTTCGGCCCGAACAGGAACATACTGGTCAGCGGCGCAACGCCCAGTTTGCCTACTTTGTCGCGCAGGTAAACTTTGGACTGAACGTCCACCACCGTGTCACGGCCTGGCATAATCACAAAACGATAGGCCCCGGTGGCGCGTGGGGAGTCCAGCAATGCATAGATGGTTAAACGTTTGTCAGTCGGTTTTGGACGCTCGATCCAAAACTCGCGAAAGCGGGGAAATTCTTCACCGGAAGGCAGTGCGGTATCAATAGCGAGGCCGCGTGCAGAAAGGCCATAAACCTGACCGGCTCCCAGGACGCGGAAATAGCTGGCACCGAGCATGCTGACGATTTCATCGTTTTTATCTTTGCTGTTGATCGGGTACAGCACCTTGAACCCGGCGAAACCGAGATCTTTTACCGTGTCTTTATCATGCTGAACATCGCCGAAATTAAAATAATCCGGGTTGTATTTGATTCTCTTTACCGCTGTGGCGGTAACTTCGTTGATCTTGACCGGCGTGTCGAAGTACATACCCTGGTGGTAGAACTCGAGCTTAAATGGGGTCTTGAGATTGCTCCAGTAGGCTTTATCGTGATTGAACTGGATCTGCTGATAATCCGCATACTTCATGTCGCGGAAAACGGAGGGCAAGTTACTTTTAGGCGCCTCATAGCCTTTATCGGCTAAGGATTGAGCTTGCTTTGCCACATCATCAATACTGAATGCCCAGCTCGAAGATGTGTACAGCGTTAACATGACTGCTGCACCCAACCAACGCATTTTCATCATTTGTAGTTTATGTTTCATAATTAGTAAGCACTTCCCCCTTTGTGTGCTTATATTGATCCGATCCATTTTAATGGATAATCGGGTATTCCGACAACTGAATCCCTGTATTGTTCGCGCGCTGGCTCATGGTTTAATCAGGTTCATCTGCCTGTTTTCACTTTGCGTGCTTATCCTGGAGACAGGTTGTTGGACTTCGTGTAGGGTTGCCCTCGAATGTAACCATTATTCGTCTTAGGGATAAGACGAAAAGTCTGAGAATACGTAACTGTTTATGAGCTCTGTATCCCCTCCGCGTGAATATTTTCTTGACTCCATCCGCGCCTGGCTGATGTTGTTGGGGATCCCATTCCATATCTCATTGATCTATTCCACACACACCTGGCACGTGAACAGTGCAGAACCGTCGTGGTGGCTATCCTTGTTTAACGACTTCATCCATGCGTTTCGCATGCAGGTGTTTTTTGTTATTTCGGGTTATTTTTCCTACATGTTGTTTTTACGCTATCCATTAAAACGCTGGTGGAAAGTGCGTGTTGAGCGCGTGGGGATCCCGATGTTGACCGCGATTCCCTTGCTCACCCTGCCGCAATTTATCATGCTGCAATATGTAAAAGGGAAAGCAGAGAGTTGGCACACGCTCAGCGGGTACGATAAATATAACGCCCTTGCCTGGGAGCTCATTTCTCATCTGTGGTTTTTGCTGGTCCTTGTGGTGTTAACGACCGTGAGCATGTGGGTATTTACCCAAATTAAGAAGCGTCAGGAAAGCCAGCAGGGAACGCCAACTGCCCCAGCGTCAATGGTAAAGTTAACGCTAATTTTTGCCTTGCTTGGTGTGGGCTACGCCGTCGTCAGACGAACCATTTTTATTCTCTACCCTTCGTTTCTCAGCGACGGCATGTTTAATTTTGTCGTCATGCAAACGCTGTTTTATGTGCCTTTCTTTATGCTCGGCGCGCTGGCATTCATTAATCCCAATCTGAAGGCGCTGTTCACCACCCCCTCGCGTGGTTGCACTCTCGGTGCAGGAGCGGCTTTTGTGGCGTACCTGCTCAACCAACGATACGGCAACGGCGACGCCTGGATGTATGAAACTGAATACGTGGTAACCATGGTTCTGGGGCTGTTGATGGTTAACGTGGTCTTTTCGCTCGGCTATCGTTTATTGAATTTTCAGTCAGCGCGCGTAACCTATTTTGTCAATGCATCGCTGTTTATTTATCTGGTGCATCATCCGTTAACGCTGTTTTTCGGCGCCTATATCACACCGCACATCTCATCCAATCTGCTGGGCTTTCTCTGTGGACTGCTGTTTGTGGTCGGGATCGCGGTGATACTGTACGAAATTCATCTCCGGATCCCGGTACTGAAGTTTTTGTTTTCAGGAAAACCGCCGGTTAAGCAGGACAAAAACAAGGCCGTCACCGGTTAGCTTGCGTTATGTCGTTCAGAGCAACCATTCAATCGGTAATATCGAGGCCAGCTTCACCAATACCCGCTTCCAGAATCCGGTGGCGGGTTCTTTCTTCAGCACCAGCTCATGGCCCTGCTGGCGGTCAACCCAGTTAATCCGTCCCCAGCGATCGAGACGCAATTGCCAGGCGACATCATGCTGACTCTGCATAAAACGGTTATGAATCAGTGCAGCCAGGCTTTCGCTTTCAATCACAAATCCCATTTCCGTGTTGAGCAATGTGGAGCGCGGATCAAAATTAAGCGAGCCGATAAACACCTTACGCCCGTCAATACTGAAAGTTTTAGCGTGCAAACTGGAACCCGAGTTACCGGTTAAGCCACGATCGTGTACAGCCGTGGCGCGATCGCGTGTCGGTTTAAGCTCATATAATTCCACACCATAGCGCAGCAGTTTTTTTCGCCAGCGCGCGTAGCCGGCATGAACAATTGCCACATCATTCGCCGCCAGCGAATTGGTTAGAATGGCAATTTTGACCCCTTTTCTCACCAAACGCAGCAGTTGGGCCACGCCCGCCCGGGTAGGCACAAAATAGGCGGAAATAATATCAATACGCTCGCCAGGTGAGCCCATAATATCGAACAAGCGCTGAGGTAATAGCGAATGGCGCGGAGCCTTCCCCTCACCTTTTAGCGGGTCGTCGCTGAGCAGGCGTGTTTTGGCCCAAATCAGCGGCAACGCCCCCCGATCGAGACTGGCCATAAACTGGCTGGTTTCCAGCTTATTCAGGTAACGGCGAGTTATATCATCGTTATACCAGGACTCCGGCAGGTCAATACGCTGGGTAGGTTCAGGCTCTGACAGTGAGAGCACTTTTTTGAGTGTTGAAACGGACTGACACTGCCAGTAACGTTCAAAATCATCCGCAACCTCGGTCACCACCGGCCCAACGGCCATTACATCCAAATCAGAAAATAACGGCTGTTCGCCTGCGCCAAAATAGGCGTCACCGATATTGCGCCCGCCAACCAACGTGACCACCCCGTCGGCGGTATAACTTTTATTGTGCATGCGGCGGTTAAGGCGGGCAAAATCGGTTAAATAGCCCACCGCTCGCAAGATGCGAAAAGAGAAAGGATTAAACAGGCGGACTTCGATATTCGGATGGTTATCCAGTAATTGCAGCGTATCATCCAGACCCGGCGTGTTGTTGTCGTCCAGCAACAAACGGACCCGCACGCCACGTTTCGCTGCGGCCAGCAGTACCGAAAACAATAGCAGCCCGGACATGTCGTTCTCCCAGATGTAATACTGCACATCCAGGGAGCGTTCCGCCATTTCAGTGAGTCGATAGCGAGCGGCGAACGCATCCAGACTGTCATCCAGCGCAAGGATGCCGCATTGTTCAGGATGGCTGGCGCAAAGCGGAGTAATTGCACGCTCGAGCCGCGTCATATCAGGCTGGGTTAACATCGCCTTGCTGGGTGAGTAATCTGTTATAAAGTTGGGCCGTTTCGTCATCAAAACACACGAAGTAAATCTGCTCAGGTAGCGCCCGGCGGGTCGTGAATCTCAACACCGTGTTGACGGCGATTTCCGCTGCTGCTGCGCGCGGATAACCATACACTCCCGTGCTAATCGCCGGAAAAGCAATGGATTGATAGCCATTGGCTAAGGCCAGTTGCAGCGTGTTCAAATAGGCCTCTTCGAGACGTTCAGCTTCATGATGATCGCCCCCCTGCCACACAGGCCCCACGGTATGAATAACCGCTTTCGCAGGAAGATTGCCAGCCAGAGTGATGACCGCATGACCCGTTGGACATTCTCCCTGCTGTTGGATAACCTGTTTACAGGCCTCCAACAATGCCGGTCCGGCAGCGCGATGAATTGCCCCATCCACGCCACCGCCTCCCAATAGGGACGAATTGGCAGCATTGACGATCACATCAACAGCCATCGTCGTAATGTCGCCCTGTACCACATGAACACGCGATTGCATAAACTTCCCCTGACAAAACACCTTCTCTTCAGTGTACAGCAGGGTTTTCCAGGAAATCTCACTTTTTAACGAAACGGCTGCATATCTACGCCAGAACGACTTATTTATATTCAATGTTAAGAATAGCGAGGGTTTTCTGCTCATTGAGGTAGTGCATGTTAGCGCTCGCAATTTGCTTAACATTCTGCGGCACCAGAGTGACCTGTTGCGCATTAAAACGGCTACTTTGCATCTTGCCGTCGCGTATACATGACATTTCTATCTGTTGTTGCTGGGTGCTAACTTCACAAGGCGGTTCCACTATTTCACCGCGAAAATGAATAATCCCATCCGCTGAGATTTGTTGAGCACTTACGGATACTGTAAAAAGAGAAAAAACACCAATGCCAATACTCAGAATTCTGTTCGCTAAAGTACACATAAAGGTTCCTCAATGATTAGTCCTCTTGAGGGATCGGTATGATCCTTCACCGCTGCGATTAACGACCCGCTAAAAACATCTTCACGTTTCTATATTCATAGAACAGCAATGCGCTCCCAGCCACACCCGATCTGCAAATACTTCAGTCCCTCAAGAATGACCGGATGAGTCTGTCCATTGTTGTGAGAGATGCAGCGATTGCCCATCCGAAACGGTGACAATAATTTTTACTGAGTCCTCAGCGGAAATATTAAAGCTCAGCTTAGTTAAATCAATCGGCCGATTAGCAGGGACCGAAAGGCTTGTTTTCTGCTGCGTTTGGCTTTGCCCCCCCTTCCCTTCACGTATCGCGAAGACTTGTACCTGACATTCACAGGGTTGCGTTAACGTTACCTGAGGAATAATGGTGTACATTTCGCCTTGCTGGGTTGTATTAAAGGTGATTTGATTTGACAGCGCGGCAATAAGTAATAGCGTATGCATACTATTCTCCCGAAAAAAAACAGGGCTTTCGCCCTGTTTATTCTCAGTCAGCAGACTGAATTAATGTTGGTTAGCCGTGACGTTGTTGCCAAAACCAACCTGACGAACCAGAACGTTGGAGTCAGACGCAGTCTGATTAACCACCGCACCGTTGCGACCACCGTATTGAGTCACGTTAATGTCCGCACGTTTAGCATTCCACTGATTGATGTCAGCGCTGTTGCTGAAGCCTGACTGTTTCAGACTAATGGTACTGTCATCAGCACCTTGTCCGACGGTTGCCCCGTTACCACGCCCATGCTGGGTGATGGTCACATCGGATTTACGTGCATCACTTTGCAGCGCATTCGCAATGTTGCCAGAACCATACTGGTAAATACTCATTGATGATTCTGGACCAAAATTATTACCACCACCATGGTGATTGCCATTGCCGCTCCATTGCGGAACAACACCAGCCAGAGCACTGCCAGAAACTACGATTGCTGCGAATGCTGCCACTTTTAAAAGTTTCATGGTAAACCCCCATCGGATTGATTTAAAAGTCGTTCATGGATTAGCGTTGAGTCACGCGAATGGCCATTTGCGACTGTCTCTGCACCACAACTGCTGTTTTTTGTGTACCGTACTGGGTAATATTTGCTTTATTACCCGAACCTTTCTGGATAATAACGGCCGTATTACCGTAAGAACCTTGTTTTATACTCGCATCATTGGAACTACCCGCCTGATCTATATATGCAAGATTATATGATCCTGCCTGATCTATTTTCGCTCGGTTACTTGAACCATCCTGCGAAATGACCGACAATAGCTTCGAGCCCGACTGGCGTGTATTGGCACTGTTCCCAGTGCCTACTTGACCAATAATGGCTGCCTGATTAAATGAAGACTTACTTAATTCATTTACCGCAAAGTTATATTCTGCATTAGCCATGTCATAACTTGTTGCGGACACAATTCCAGGCACACCCAGCATTGTAAACATCATAAATAACAACTTGTTTTTCATGTTGTCACCCTGGACCTGGTCGTACATGAAGTTGAATTATTTACCACTCAAGTTTTGTTGTTAACATGACTTAAACTTGTTAATGCCACGTTACGATGAAGAGTATGTCCGTTGAAACATTTTAAATAACTCACCCGCGAGTGGTATTTTTATATTCAGATTCACCCCAAAGTACTAATTAACAGCCAATAACGCTGTTATCTGTATACATTTTATTTTGGCTTTAGCGTGAGATGTGCATTTCTATGCAGAAGCATAAAAAACCAATCTTCAGCGACTTCAGGCCCTCGCAGCGCGAGGTGTTGATAGGCCTTGGCGCAAGTCGTGACAAACATCATTTTTTTCTGTCGAAAATTACCCAACGTAAAGTGAGACAAAAAATTCAGAATTCATTAGAAAGCTAAAACGAAAGAACTATAAATAAACATCTTATTTATCATGTAATTAATATAATTTGTATGATTTTTTAAATCTATGCAATAACAGTAAAGTGTACAACTTTCCTATCAAATCTAAACTCAATAAAAACCTTAAAATCACATTTTAATATATAAATTTACATTCTGTAACAAGTTTAACACTTGCTTTAAGATTTGTAATAGCTAGATTGAAATCAGTTGAAGTCCATTTGTTTTAATATTTTCACCCCCTTGGGTCGATATTTTATTTCTACACAGCAGTGCCGCATCTGTCAGTACTTCTGGTGCCTCTATTTTAGTAGAGGCAGCTGTCAGGTGTGCGACTATAAAAGTGGAGTTTCATCATGTTTAATGAAGTCCATAGTATTCATGGTCATACATTATTGTTGATCACTAAACCGTCCCTGCAGGCAACTGCATTATTACAACATTTAAAGCAATCGCTGGCGCTCACCGGAAAACTGCATAATATTCAACGTTCTCTGGACGATATTTCCTCCAGCTGCATTGTTTTACTGGATATGATGGAGGCAGATAAAAAGCTGATCCATTACTGGCAAGATAACTTAAGTAGAAAAAACAACAGTATAAAGACGTTATTGTTGAATACACCCGATGATTATCCGTACCGGGATATTGAAAACTGGCCGCATATCAATGGTGTATTTTACGTAGCAGAAGATGAACAGCGTGTGGTGGCCGGGTTACAAGGCGTTTTACGCGGTGAATGCTACTTCTCGCAAAAGCTCGCCAGCTACCTGATCACACATTCTGGAAACTATCGTTATAACAGTACAGAGTCGACACTACTCACACATCGTGAAAAAGAGATCCTTAATAAACTGCGTATCGGCGCCTCAAATATTGAAATCGCACGCTCACTGTTTATCAGTGAAAATACGGTAAAAACGCATCTTTATAATCTTTTCAAAAAGATAGCTGTGAAGAACCGTACGCAGGCGGTCTCGTGGGCCAATGATAACCTCAGGCGATAATGCCATGAAACGCTATTTGAACTGGATTGTGGCAGCAAATTTATTCCTTGCTGTCGGGAATCTACACGCCGCTGTAGAAGTGGAGGTTCCCGGACTGTTAACCGACCACACTGTCTCTTCAATCGGCCATGATTTTTATCGTGCGTTTAGCGACAAGTGGGAAAGTGAGTACGCAGGAAACTTAACCATCAATGAAAGGCCCAGTGCACGTTGGGGAAGTTGGATCACCATAACGATCAATCAGGACGTTATCTTCCAGACTTTTTTATTCCCGACGAAAAGAGACTTCGACAAAATAGTCGTCTTCGCTCTGGCTGAAACAGAAGATGCATTAAATCGTCGGCAAATAGATCAAACACTATTAAGCACAAGCGATTTAGCGCGTGATGAATTCTAAAACATGATTTTGTCCGGAGGCTTTCATGCGTGTCAAACATGCAGTGGTTTTGCTCATGCTAATTTCACCATTAAGTTGGGCCGGAAACATGACGTTCCAGTTCCGCAATCCAAACTTTGGTGGCAACCCAAATAACGGCGCTTTTTTGCTGAACAGTGCGCAGGCGCAAAACTCGTATAAAGATCCAAGTGGTGACGATTTCGGTTTTGAAACCCCATCGGCCCTGGACAACTTTACCCAGGCCATCCAGTCACAAATTCTCGGCGGTCTGCTTACCAATATTAATACCGGTAAGCCGGGCAGGATGGTAACCAATGATTTTATCATTGATATCGCCAACCGAGATGGACAGCTGCAACTCAATGTCACAGACAGGAAAACGGGCAAAACATCGACGATAGAAGTGTCGGGTTTACAAACACAGTCAGCCGATTTCTAAGCTATAGCTACGAAAGGAAAAAATCATGCAGCGCTTACTTATTTTGGTTGCAATATTCTTACTCAGCGGATGCTTAACAGCCCCGCCACAAGAAGCCGCTAAACCGACATTAATGCCGCGTGCCCAAAGCTATAAAGACTTGACGCACCTGCCAATGCCTACGGGCAAGATTTTTGTCTCGGTTTACAACATTCAGGATGAAACGGGTCAATTTAAGCCTTACCCGGCAAGTAACTTCTCAACGGCTGTCCCGCAAAGTGCCACGGCGATGCTGGTCACCGCATTGAAGGATTCTCGCTGGTTTGTACCGCTGGAGCGTCAGGGATTACAGAACTTGCTTAACGAACGAAAAATTATTCGTGCTGCGCAAGAAAACGGTACCGTTGCTGTAAATAACCGTATTCCGCTTCAGTCACTGACCGCCGCAAACGTAATGGTGGAAGGGTCTATCATCGGTTATGAAAGCAACGTTAAGTCTGGTGGGGTTGGCGCGCGTTATTTCGGTATTGGCGCAGACACGCAATACCAGCTTGATCAGATTGCGGTCAACCTGCGTGTGGTCAACGTCAGCACGGGTGAAATCCTTTCTTCGGTGAACACCAGCAAAACCATTCTCTCCTATGAAGTCCAGGCTGGGGTATTCCGCTTCATTGATTACCAACGTCTGCTGGAAGGTGAAATCGGTTATACCTCTAACGAACCCGTTATGCTGTGCCTGATGTCAGCCATTGAAACTGGGGTTATTTTCCTGATTAACGACGGGATTGATCGCGGATTATGGGACTTGCAGGATAAGAAACAGGTCGATAACGATATTCTGGTTAAATACCGTCATTTGTCGGTACCGCCGGAATCCTGATACTGAATATGAAAAGACAACGACAAGCGTGAGGGTAACCTCACGCTTTTTATTATTTACTGGTCAACGAAGGTGATTCTCGGTTTTCACGGCGGGACGCCAGCCACAGTCCGCTGTTCTTCATTGCATAGCCAAACACCAGTCCCACTGCTAACGAAGGCAGAACCAGACGCCAGTCCCCCTGCCCTGCAAATGTTGCACATGCACCAATAAACGTACCCGGCACAAATGAAAGCAACCATTGCTTAGCCTGAATGCACATGAAGAAGGCAACAATCCCCGTGATGACATAGCCGATGATGTCCATATGCGGGGCAAGCGCACTACCGTTAATAATCACCAGCGCCCACACCACACCGCTTAACAGCGTACACGCTGAGATCCACAGCCCTTTTAGCCCACCTTGTGGACAGGCAAAATAGGCCGTACAGCCTAAAAAACCCGCCCAACTGAGTAAACCAAGAGAAACGGCCACCCATCCCCAGATACCGGAGAGAATGCCCGTTGTGATTGCAATAGAAAGAAGTATGTTCATGCCGCGCATCTTAGCAGAAAAACGGCATGATAATGAGATCGTGCACACAATTTATGCAAGCTGATAAATTGCGTTGCAGAATAAAGTGACTTAAATCACATTTACTCTTCTGTATCTTCCTGCAACTCGTCCCACATCGCGCCAATCGCATCGCGCGTCAGCGGCGCCATGGTACGCCAGAATGGGGAACTGGCATGCGCTTCCACTTTGCCAAGGAACGCGTCACACCACGGGAGCAGATAGTCAACGAATAACGTTTCCAGCGCTTCACTTTCATCTTCAGCAGACTGATCTTCAAGCCATGACGCAGCCAGCAGCAATGTGCCGATATGATCAGCAGGAGTATCCGACAGCGGCATGCCGCGCGCAGAAAGGAATGCGCGAACATCGGATTCCTTAGCACCTTCAACCCAGGCGCTGCGATAAGGTGGCACCGCACACTCTTCACCGACAAACAGCGCGTTATAATCTGCAGCCACCTGCGGCATATCACAGCTTTTCTGTAAGCGAGCCAGCAGTTCATCCTGCTCCAGTGGCCAACTTGCTGACAGTTTACCCTCACCGATCACGGTAAAAAGAGGAACCAGTAACGGGTCCTGCGGTTGGCGGTAAAACAGCGATCCCAGGACGCGACACAGGATAGAAAACTCGTTCATTGTTGTATTCCAGTTAGTTCACAATTAAAGTTCAGCAAATTCCGCGATAGGCTCCATGCCGCGCGATTCCAGAAACGCCAGCAGGCGTTTTGGCGATACGTTTAAAATTCTGTCCTCCGGGAAGTTCACTTCCTCCAGGATTTTACGGCATTCACCAAATTCCCCCAGCGTGAAGGCGGTATGGGAATCCGATCCTAACGCCACCCATCCACCGGCATCACGTACCGCTGCGGCGACTGCGCGACAGTTGTCTTCACTGCCCTTACGTGAATGCAGGAATGAGGAGTTATTGATTTCCAGTGCTACCTGGTATTTCGCTGCCGCCTGTGCGACGGCGGTAAAGTCTAACTCATACTTTGGATTTCCTGGATGACTGATAATGTGCACATTACCACTCGCCATTGTGGCAATCATCGCCTGGGTATGCGTGTCTTTATCAACAGGTGCGAAAACCGGCTCATGGAAGCCTGCAATGACTAAATCCAGGGAAGTAAACATCGGACCGGAGCAGTCGATCTCGCCGTCAATATTTTTAATATTCGCTTCAATACCGCGGAGAATTCCCACCCCGTCCACCAACCTTGGCCAAATGCGCATATTAATAAAATGCCAGTGATGCGGGGCATCTGCCATGTCCGGCCCGTGATCGGTGATCGCAAACAGCTTGATACCTTTGCGTTTGGCTTCGGCGATGTAATCACTCAGGGTACTGTAGGCGTGGGTGCTGGCGACGGTATGCATATGCAGGTCAACGGGATACATAATTCTCTCCTGTAGTCATTTTTCGTCAAGGATAGCAGGTATCTCCACCATTAATACCCTAAATAATTAGAGCTGTAGGACGGTGTTTAGACGAAACCCGGCGGCTGGCCGGGTTGTTATCAATATCCCCTAACGCGATCGACTTGACCCGTTACGGCTTTCCCACTCTCAAGGTTTAAAATGGTACGTGAGATATAGTCTACGGCCTCTGCAGGACGCGTCACGGCGGCAATATGCGGCGTCATCGCCACGCGCGGATGTTTCCATAGAGGGTTATTTTCCGGTAGCGGCTCGCTGCTGTAGACGTCCAGCATCGCGCCCTTCAATTTTCCGGTATTCAGCGCAGCCAGCAGATCGTCTTCCTTCAGATGAACCCCGCGTGCCAGGTTAAGCACGTACGCCCCATCCTGCAATTGATTCAGCAGCCCGGTGTTAATAATACCTACCGTTTCTGCCGTATTTGGCAGAAGATTAATCAGCACCCGCGTTTGGCTCAGGAACGCCGCCAGCTCTGCGGTACCGGCAAAGCTTTCCACACCGGGCCAGGACTTACGCGTCCGACTCCAGCAACGCAGCGGGAAGCCCCATGCTTGCAGGCTCTCAGCCACTTTAGCCCCTAATACCCCTGCCCCCATAATCCCGACAGTAAACTCTTCGCGGGTATACTCTTGCAGCGGTTGCCATTTCGCCTGACTTTTTAGCGCCTGATAGTCATCAAAGCGTCGAAACCAGTGCAGCACCTGACTCACCGCATATTCCTGCATTTGCAGACCCATACCGGTATCTTCCAGACGGAAAAGCGGGATTGACGCATCCAGCATTTCAGGGTGGGCTTTTAGCTTGCTGAGGATAGAGTCCACGCCGGCGCCCAACGCGAAAACAGCTTTTAACTTGCGACCTGCCAGCATATCAACCGGTGGATGCCAGACGAGGGCGTAGTCAGCATGCGCATTATCACCCCGCTTCCATTCACGGACATTTGCGCCTGGGATTGCCTTAGCCAATGCCTTCAGCCACCAGGCCGTATCGAATGTCGGGTGATAGAAAAGTATTTCCATATTAACTCCTGAGCAGTGTTATGCGGAACTTTCTCGCACTTATCATCATTTTCCAAGGAATATCAGAATAGCAAATTTTAGGATGCTGGCAAAAAAAGCAATTCTTGCTTATTTACGCCCCATGTTGCTTGAAGTTTGTGTAAATGCACGTTTTTTTTAAAAAGTAGATTGACGTCGGGGCGGTGTTTCCCCTACATTAGCGCCCGTTCCGCTAACGCAGGAACAACAATACGGTGAGGTGTCCGAGTGGCTGAAGGAGCACGCCTGGAAAGTGTGTATACGGCAACGTATCGAGGGTTCGAACCCCTCTCTCACCGCCATATTTGAAGAAGAGCTCGTACGCAAGTACGGGCTTTTTTTTCGTCTAAATTTACCGGATGCGGTGCCGGCACCTAATCCGGTCTACCACGCATATCCCCGTAGGCCGGATAAGCGAAGCGCCATCAGGCATCCTGCAAAGAAGCGTGTCTGTGTTTTTTATATGCATATAAACGATTATCCCTGCTTATAAAAAAACAAAGCCCGGTTCCCCGGGCCTTGAAGACGCAGAACCTATCAGCTGTAAGCGTTAAGCGTCCGCTGACAAAGCGCCGAGCGAACGCAATCATCTTTATTGAAACGAACGATTCCAATCATGTCATCTTCTTCGAAGCGGGCCAGCGCATCGTTTAGCCCGGATCGAACATGCGCCGGTAAATCGCACTGGGTAATATCCCCGTTCACAATTACCGTCACATTCTCCCCGAGGCGCGTCAAAAACATCTTCATCTGCGCTGCCGTCACATTCTGAGCCTCGTCGAGAATGACAACAGCATTTTCAAATGTCCGACCACGCATATACGCGAACGGCGCGATTTCCACCTTTCCAATCTCAGGTCGCAGGCAATATTGCATAAAAGAGGCACCCAGACGTTTTACCAGCACGTCATACACCGGGCGAAAATAAGGAGCAAACTTCTCGGAAACATCCCCAGGTAAGAAGCCGAGATCTTCATCAGCTTGCAGAACTGGACGGGTGACAATGATCCGGTCCACATCTTTGTGGATCAGAGCCTCTGCTGCTTTTGCCGCGCTGATCCAGGTTTTACCACACCCGGCTTCACCGGTGGCGAAGATCAGCTGTTTACTCTCAATAGCATTCAGGTAGTGCGCCTGAGCCTCATTTCGCGCCGTGATAGGTGTGGCGTCGCGACTGTCACGCGCCATACCAATCGCTTCTACGCCGCCCATCTGCACAAGCGAGGTGACCGATTCATCTTCACGTTGTTTATGACTACGCGAATCCCGTCTCAGCACACGTTTTGCTTCACGACGAGCTTTGATCACTGCTTTTTGTCTTCCCATGGATAGCACCTTGAGTTGTAGGTATACATCACACGCGCCATCTTCGGCACGATTATGCGCACGAACATCTGAGGGTTGGCTTCCTTGTAAGCCATTGCTTGCCTACGAATAAGACACCACACACGGCTACGCGCACCGTATAAGGCGTCAGTAACAAGGATAAGATGTGGGAGAGAGAGGAATTTAGCGGTGACGAGATGGCTACCGGAAGAGAAACGTCCGCGTAAGGTGGTGATAATGTAAGAAACCTGTCCAATACAGGACGTTACCATTCGCGATCTCCATAGTGAATGACTATCACTGCCGGGAACTACCGCTGTTACATATAAGTACAACAGAATTTATTCTCAATGCAACAATATTTTTACTTATTGTTAACTAAATTCCATCTTATCGTTGGCAACAGTCTCTTACAGAGAGATGACAGAATTATTTCACTGCAGCACGTATCACGAAAATTAATTATTTCGTTCATCGCTGTATCAGGTCAGCATGTGAGGAATTGCCCCGCACAGGCGCGGGGCACGGGAATCAGGCTTGTAGCAGAGATTGTCCGAGGTAGTGGTCCGGTGTTTTTACGCCCGGTAAAGCAAAGAAGTAACCGCCGCCAATCGGCTTAACGTACTCCTCCAACGCTTCACCATTCAGGCGTTTCTGTACAGCCAAAAAACCTTTCTGCAGATCGTGTTGATAGCAAACGAACAGCAGCCCCATATCCAGCTGTCCAGATTGCGTCACACCGAGCGAATAGCTGTAGCCACGACGCATCATCAGGCTGGATTCGGTCTCTTTGGTCCGCGGGTTCGCCAGCCGGATATGGCTGTCGAGCGCAATCACCTCTCCTTCAGGGTCATTGGCATAGTCCGGTACATCATGCTCATGCTGCATTCCCAGCGGAGCGCCGGTCTGTTTATCGCGCCCAAAAATGGTCTGCTGCTCTTTAAGCGGCGTGCGATCCCAGAACTCCACGCGAAACTGAATAAGTCTCACCGCCTGATAGCTGCCCCCTACCGCCCATGCAGGCTCGCCCTGATCGGCCGTGACCCACACCACGTTTTGCATCAGCTTTTCATCGGTACCATCCGGGTTCGCGGTCCCGTCTTTAAAACCGAGTAAATTTACCGGGGTTTCTTTGCCTTTACTGCGTGCAGCATGATCGGAGATAAATCCCTCTCGCTTCCAGCGCACGCTGAGCAGATCCGGCGTGTGCTTGATGATATCGCGCAACGCGTGGATAACGGTGTCCTGCGTGTTGGCGCAAATCTGTAACAGCAGATCCCCGTGGCACAGCGCCGCATCCAGCGAATCATTCGGGAAGCGCGTCATTTTTTGCAGCGTTTTTGGCATTTGTGCTTTCAGGCCATAGCGCTCATCAAACAGTGAATGGCCGACCGACAGCGTCATCGTCAGGTTGTCCGGGGCAATGTAAGCCCCCAGTATGCCGGAGTCCATTGGCGGCAAGCGCGGATTCGGCGTTTCTGGTGCCGGGCCGCCGGTGGTCAGGAACGCAAAGCGATGGGTCAGTAAACGGAACAGACGTTCAAGATCTGCTTTGTCGCTGGCGAGGACATCAAATGCCACCAGCATCATCGAGGCCTGCTGCGGCGTCAGGATCCCCGCCTGATGCGGTCCATAAAAGGGCTGTACATCATCGCGCGCATTGGGTGACAGAGTGCCTGGCGCACTGTGCGGTTTTTGCGCATGCGCAACCGGACAGCCGCCCGCCAGTGCCAGCGCGCCGCCCAATGCTCCCATGCCCTTTAACAGACGTCGGCGTGAGGGTTCACTCACGCCGTTTTCATTATCTTGTTGCATGATGCTTAATCCAGACCCAGTACGCCGCGTAATTGCGACAAATCTTCTGCCAGCGTCGTAATCGGTCCTTTCAGCGCGTTGCGGTCAGCATCGGTCAGTTTGTCGTAAGTTTCAAACCCTTCTTTGGTGCGATACTTGCTCAGGATGCTATCGACTTTTTTGAAGTTCGCATCCACTTTTGCCAGCAGTTCAGCATTGGATTTTTGCAGTTGAGGACGCAGGAGATCGACAATTTTCTGCGCGCCATCGACGTTGGCCTGGAAATCCCACAGGTCGGTGTGGCTGTAGCGATCTTCTTCGCCGCTAATTTTACTGGCGGCCACTTCTTCAATCAGACCCGCCGCTCCGCCAACCACTTTAGACGGTGGGAAGGCCAGTTCACTGATGCGCGTTTGCAGGTCGATAACATCGGTGTTCAACTGGTCGGCGTATTTATCCATCCCCTTGGTGGTATTGTCGCCAAACAGCGCTTTTTCCAGACGGTGGAAGCCGGTGAATTTAGGATCGGCGGCCTTTTGCTCGTAATCATCTTCACGTGCATCGATGCTGCCATCGAGGTCAGAGAACAGCTCGGCAATCGGTTCAATACGTTCATAATGCTGGCGCGTCGGCGCATACAGGGATTTAGCTTTCTCGATATCCCCGGCTTTAATGGCATCTGTAAACGCTTTGGTCCCCGCCACCAGCTGTGCGGTTTCTGCGGTTACATAGGCTTTGTATTCGGTAATTGCACCGCTCAGGCTCAGCAGGGCGTCACTCTGTGCCGCATCTGCCGTTGCGCTGCCCTTGACGATCAGCTTCCCTTTCGGGTTCGTCAGCAGGCCGCAGGTCATATCATATTCGCCAGGTTGCAGGTTGGCGGTCATTTTCTGGCTAAATCCCGGCGCAATATTTTCACGCTCTTCCACCACCATCACGCCTTTGAGGATTTCCCACTCCAGCGCTTTCTGACTGTGGTTCTGAATAATGAACTGGGTTTTTCCGGCATTAACCGTGATTGTCATCGGTTCACACTGTTTGTCGTTAACCGTGACATTGACCTTGGGAATATCTGCGGCGTGTGAGGCAAAAGCAGAAGTAAACAGAGCAGCCATACCCAGCTGCAGCGCACTACGGCGAAAGTTAATCGTCATGACCTATCCCTATAAATAAGTATGTTGTAACTAAATGATATTCTGCGTCGCGTTGTTATCAGGGTGCAGTACGAGACGCCGTAGAGCCTGAACGAGGCGGTAATGCAAACATAATCAGCGCCGGGATCAGGTAGATAAACCAGACGGCAACCTCACTGACACTTGGCGCTTCCTGGTAACCAAAAATCCCTTCCATCAGCGTGCCAAACAGCGAGTGCGTAGACAGCACGCTGCTCAAATCAAATGCCACATCCTGGAAATGATTCCATAACCCGGCTTCGTGAAACGCGCGAATGGCTCCGGCGGCAAGACCTGCGGCCACCAGCAAAATGAACAAGCTGGTCCATTTGAAGAAGGCCCCGAGATTCAGTCTGATCCCGCCGAGATATATCAGGTAGCCCAGAACGACGGCTGTTGCCAGTCCCAGCATCGCCCCAACCGGTGGCCAGATACCCACATCCTGCTGAAAGGCCGCCAGCAGAAAGAAAACCGACTCCAGGCCTTCACGAGCGACGGCAAAAAAGACCATCATCACCAGCGCCCATCCGTGATGATTGCCACGCTGTAACGCGTTATCGACCGCCTGCTCCAGTTGAACTTTGACGTTGCGCGAAACTTTACGCATCCAGAAGACCATCCAGGTGAGGATCACCACGGCAATCACTGCCACGATCCCTTCAAACAGCTCCTGCTCTTTTTGCGGAAATTCACCGGTGGTTTCATTGATGAAAATCCCCAGCGCCAGGCATAGTGCCGCCGCCAGCAGAACACCAATCCACATCACGCCAATCCAGCGACCACGCTGAGTCCGTTTCAGGTAACTGGCTATCAGGCTGACAATCAGCGCGGCCTCTAAGCCTTCGCGCAACATAATCAGAAATGGAACAAACATGCGAAGTACCCTTAAACGTTATTCTCAGTCAACTCGTGAAAAGAAAAGTAAATTACAGTGATAGTGATTATCATTACAGAAAAGAAAAACTCAAGCAGAATGTTTTGAGAATGATGACTTAATGTAAACAGTTAGTCTGATAAGGGTTACTGTGATTTTGCGAAGCGGCATAAAAAGCCCGCGCGTGGTGCAATATTGTTCAGTTGAGCATGTATGGAGAACATTTTACCCTGAATAAGTTTCCGTTCAGCCGTCAACGCCTCATCGATTTTCAGCCGGACCAGGGTGTCGCTTCAGCGCTTTCGCTTTCAGCTATATCCGTTTTGCTGTTCAGAGATATTCAAGTAAAAGCGCAGGTGGTCAGTTGTGGGCTGGTCCGGCTGAAAATTGCCGACGTGTTTCCGTAAGGCCGGGTGAGCCAGCATGGATGCTGGCTCAGGGCGCGTTTTGCAGGGACGCTACCTCGCGTCCGGCCCGATAGCCTGGAGGAATAAGCGGAGGGGATTGCGAAGCAACAATTTTCCTGCCGGGAGCCGGGATTGTAAAGGGCGTGGCGGAGAACGCCCTTTACACGTTCACAGGAATCGGTGCTTCAGAAAAACGATGAGCATGAGGTGAACGGAACCTTTCTCTGAGATAGCATGTTCATTGCCTCCGCCAGCACATCTTGATGCCTTCTGAAACTAGTCGTTAACTGAACGGCATTGCCCGCACGCGGCGGGCTGTAGAAGCAATAAGCAGATTACTCAACCTGTAAACGTGACGGCGGTGCAGAATGATAATGCGCATCAGCTTCAGCAAAGCGTTTTTGCATTGCGGCTGAAGGTGCTTTACCCAGCAAGCTGAACACCACGATACCGATACTGCCGAACACAAAGCCCGGGATGATTTCATACAGGCCCAGCCAGGCGAACTGTTTCCAGACGATAACCGTAACCGCACCAATGATCATCCCCGCCAGCGCACCGTTACGGGTCATACGCGACCACAGTACGGAGAACAGCACCACCGGTCCGAATGCCGCACCAAAGCCAGCCCAGGCGTAGCTCACCAGACCGAGAACGCGGTTTTCCGGGTTAGCCGCCAGAGCAATAGAGATCAGCGCGACTACCAGTACCATGA
>OJJJ01000219.1_pt1 | contig 36247 bp, 29 predicted proteins | sample 1596311 | NCBI WGS metagenome assembly OJJJ01 (sample SAMEA4350140, study PRJEB24818) | metagenome | biome: human; feature: gut; material: faeces | place: Denmark | collected 2013-09 | reverse complement strand
AGCATAAGCTAGTAAGACCCCTAAAAGACGATTAGGTAGATAGGTTAGAGGTGGAAGCATGGTAACATGTGTAGCTGACTAATACTAATAGGTCGAGGGCTTAACCTTAAAAAGTTTGTTTTAAAATGGATGATTCAGTGTGAGGTTTTGAGTGTATATACAATTGAAAATGTATATAATAGGATTTCTAGAAACTACAGTTTTGTGGTTTCTTTTTTTATTTATCATAATTGCACATTATAATAAAAATCTTTCTGATAGAAAGTGGGTTCATGTACAATAGAAGCGTTTGGTATTTTTCACGGTTATGTTCTATATAAGTTACTGTCATATGTTCACTGCAGTGCGACATATATTTAATTAAAATAATGATTAAATTATGTCTTAAACGTTTAGGAGGTACGAAGACCATGGATGGAACATATAAATTAAAGTTATCAACACAAATGGGTGAACAGAATGGAATCCTGTCTTTAGTGACATCAAAAGATAGTTTTACAGGAAGCTTAGAAATGATGGGTATGAAACAAGATATCAGTGGAATTATCAATGGGAATAACTTCGAATTTAAATTAGAGGCAAGAAAAATGCTGATGAAAGTAAAAGTAGTATTCCATGGAACGATCACTGGTGATCAATTAATAGGGGAAGCTGATACTAACTTCGGGAAGATAAGTGTTTCAGGTGATCGAATTAATTAATTCTAGCTGTAAATTTGCAATAATCTAATGCAAATTTACAGCTTTTTATGTTTTATTGGATTACAAGACTTGGAATCATTCGAGGGAGTTCATGTACAAAATCAGAGAATTCTTCATGATTCTTTTCTAAGATGACGTCAGCATAGTCAATTACGGATTTTGCAGAGGGCTTCATCGCTTCTGAGGCATCGCTACGAATCATAATAAAGCAAGCAGGTTTTACAACATGGCGTAAGCTATTGGATTCACTTATAATATGTGCATTGGGAGGAACATAGGTTAGCGCTTCTTTTAATGCTTCGTTTAAATGTTCTTTTAAAGAGCGTATTAGATAGACATGCTTTGCACCAGCCTTTTTTAGGAGCATTGTATCTTTATTACCTTCATTTAATTCCTCAGTTATATCATAGATACCCTCTAAGCCGTTACATATTCCACATCCTGCTCCACCTCTAGGACAAACATCTTTAGTATTATTAATTACAATAAATTTAAATGCTATGAAAGGTACTGTATCACCATATGCCTTAATAATATTAGTTGCCAAGGTCGTTTTTCCACTATTTCTACCTGTTGCGCCAATTAAGATCATTTTATTGCAATCTATAAAATTATTTGTATTCATATTTATACCCTTATATGTATCACATATCAATGAAAGAATGTGACATAGCCATAAGATAAAATAAACATCATTTTATGGCTATCCTTTCTGCTTATTATTATCATTGTGCTAACCATGGTTAAGACTTTCGTTAGAATGATTACTCCGATTATAGCATCACAAGGAATAATTTACAATATATTAGTATTTTATGTTAAATGATAAACAATATTAGTTGGAACTTATGAGATAGTGATTATTACTATGTTTTAAATGAAAGATATTGCCTTCATGTATATTATTTATTAATGAAGTAGATTTAGAAATATTGAATTGCAGTAAATAGAAAGTAAATATTTACATAACTTAGTAATTTTGGTATAATTTATACATTATTATATTTAAATTATATAAAATTGATTGGTAACTTGATAAGTCATAAGTTAGAATGTTAATTTCTTAACGGATTGAGAAAAACATTGGTTTATCAATACTGGTAATTCAAAAAAGAGTAGGAGTCGAAAATTATGAGAAGAAAAAAGAACAATTATGATCAGATAATTGCCGGAATCGTATTATTTTTACTATCGATTGGTGTTATTGCGAGTGCTGAAAAAATAAGAAATGAAGTCCGCGCAGCAAATGGAACGTCTGTTGAAATTGCCAGTACAAATGCTGAGCTATATCAAGTGACTGACTTATTTGTAAAGAAAGATGGAAGTTATGTTGTTCACGGCATGGCAAAGGGGTTTAAGAGTGATATCGTAGCTGCAGTTACCTTTGATCAGACAGGGGAAAAGATATTAGATTTAGAGATTATCTCACAAAATGAAACAGTGAATATCGGAGATAAAGTTGAAAATATTGAGTTTTTATCCGGATTTAATGATATCAATGCTCCAATTAAAGTTGCAGACTTAGATATCATATCACCAACAGGAGGTAGTAAGAACCTATCCGGTGAAATCAACAAATCAGAGAATGAAAAATATAACTCCTCAGAATGGAATTCGAATGACTCTTCTGCCGAAGCAAGTGCTTTTCGTAATTTATACGATGCTGGTTTATTAACAAGTTCAGTGGATGGAGCGGAACTAAATACTGCAATCGCTGATTTACCACCAGAAGAAAAGGCTAGTGTCGAACTTAAAAGAGCAAACCTATTAGCAAGTTCAAGTGAAGCTAATGTGTATAGTGAATACATAGATGCAATAGCGGTAGATGCTATTTCAGGTGCTACGATCTCTTCAAAGGCAGTTGCAACTATCGTTAATAATGCTTACTTCTTTTTGGAGGAAAACATAATCGAATAGTTTATGTCAAGAAAAAATGAAAAGAATAAATGTCATAGAACAAATGTTAAAGAGTAAATGACTAAGAAAGATGACAAATAAATCAAATAACATTAAAAAGGGACGCCACAAGCAGCACACTTCTGTGATTACGGATTTCTAGTTAGATAAACGTTGTATCACAATGATTCGCTTTATTGAGGCATCCCTAGTTTTATGTACATTTAAGCTTTTAGATTAGAAAGTTTTTCTTTTTTCTTCTTTTTATCAACCATATAACATATTCCTATACTAAGTTCTAATAGTATTACCATTGGAATTGCTAACAAAACTTGTGACACGACATCAGGTGGAGTAATGATAGCAGCTACGATAAAAATAATTAGGATTAAAACACCATGACTACGTTTCATGAATTCAGGTTTTAAAATACCGATTTGCGATAAAAGGTATACCAAAATTGGCATTTCAAATACAACACCAAAGGATAGCAACATTGCATTACAAAAGGATACAAAACTATCAATAGATATTGTAGCTGTTACTAAATCAGATGAATATTGCATGAAAAATTTCAAGGTAGTCGGTAGGGCAATATTATAACCAAAGACTACACCTATGATAAAGAAGAAAAATCCGAAAAAGAGTGAGAAAAGTACATATTTTCTCTCTTTTACATATAAACCTTGTGCGATAAATATCCATGCTTGATAAATAGTGATTGGAGAACATAGTACAAAAGCACAGGTAAACGCGAGTTTTACATATACCATGAATAACTCAGAAGGAGTTAAATAGATCAATTTCATTCCAGGATTAAGATTGAATATGTACTGTATCAATATATCCATGTATTGAAAGCAAATAAAGGCTCCTATAATATTTACTAAAAATATTATGATTAATCTCTTTCTAAGTTCTGTTAGATGGCCAACTAATGTACTCGTTTTTTTAGTAGAATCCATGGCATCCACCTTATGAATTTTTTGTATTATCTTTTGGTTCCTCCGTTAAATTATTTATTTCATTTCTAATATCGGAGGTACCCTTTCTAAATTCTTTAATAGACTCACCTAGGGAACGACCAATTTGTGGTAACTTGCTTGGTCCAAAAATAACTAATGCGATACACAGAATTAGAATTAGCTCAAAGGCTCCTATTCTTCCCATAAATACCTCTTTTCTTTTATGTGATAACCAATAAACTACAATTATTGAAACTATATGTTAAAAATTATACACTATAGAAATGTAAAAATCAACAAATGTATAACAAATATTAACATTTGTATTGACGGATTATACCAATACAAGATACAATGAAAGTGAATGATTGTAAATTTAATGAAATTGATATTCTTTTATATGTTAAATTATTAGCAATGTTAAAATAAAAATAAATTAGGGGGGGAATACTATGTCAACTGAAATTAAAGAAAGCTTTCTTGATAAAAAAATGACTAGAAGGCAATTCTTAAAAATTTCTGGAAAATCTCTGGCAGGACTAACAGTTTCAGCTACACTACTTTCACTATTTGGATGCTCTTTGCAGGATATTGAGGATCAGCAGGTTTCTGTCTGGGCATTAGCACAAGGACTTTTAGTAGTGAATGCAGCAAAATGTACTGGTTGTGAAAGATGTGAAATTAACTGTACATTAGTAAATGATGGAGAAGTATCGACCTATATTTCAAGGGTAAAAGTAAGCCGCAATCTACATATTCATGGGAAAGAGGGAATGTACAAGCGTAATTTTACATATTATCCGGATACTTGTAGACAGTGTAAGGATCCAGCCTGTGGTAATGCCTGTCCGAAAGATGCAATCGTTACGAACTCCCTGGGAATACGAACTGTAGATGAAGAGAAATGCATTGGATGTGGAGCTTGTGTAGAGGCCTGTCCATGGCATATGCCTACCGTAAATAAAGAAACCGGAAAATCAAGTAAATGTATTGCATGCGGAGAGTGTGCTAAGGGATGTCCTTCAGGAGCATTGCAAATCGTACCTTGGGATGAAATAACTGCTGCAGCACAGAAAGTTGTATAAGGAGGGGAATAGAATGACTACATATGGATGGGCTGGTAAAATACTGCGTGTAAACTTGACAACAGGTAATATTTCCACGGAAGATACGAGTAAGTATAAAGATTATATTGGTGGAATGGGTATAGGATATAGAATTATATATAATGAGGTGCCTTTATCAACAAAACCTTATGATCAAGCTTCTAAATTTGTTATGGCAGTTGGGCCGTTAACCGGGTCTGGTGTCCCATGCTCTGGTAGAATGAATATATCCTTATTATCCTCCTGGTCAAAAGGGTATTCAGTTATTGATGCGCATATGGGGGGGCATATTGGTCCACGATTAAAATATGCAGGATATGATGCTGTTGTTGTAGAAGGTAAGTCATTAACTCCAGTGTATTTACGTATCGATGATGATAATGTTAGCATTGAGGATGCTTCACATATTTGGGGGAAGGGAACTTTTGAAGCAAATAGAATTTTAACTGAGGATAATGGAAGCGAATTTGAAACTGCTGCAATTGGACCTGCAGGCGAAAACCTCGTTAATTATTCAACCATAAACACATCCTTTGGTAACTCTGGCGGTGGTGGTATTGGTGCCGTCATGGGAAGTAAAAATTTAAAAGGATTTGCAATTCGTGGAACTGGTTCTGTAAAGGTTGCTGATTCTAAGAAATTACTAGAGCTAAATAAATATATGTTAACGGAACTCATAGGAGGAAATAATAATCACAATGTTCCAGCTGTTCCACAAAGTTGGGCTGAATATTCTGCAGTGAATGGTAAAAACCGTTGGTCAGGTGCTCCAGGACGTAGATGGGAAAAAGCAGACGGAGGTGCAATTGATACAGGAGAACAGCCATTTGATGACAATAACAAAATTGCGTACCGCTGTCTAAAAGGTGTATTTGATCATGGTGAAGTTGCTTCAAATTACATAATAAAGCAAGGGGGATGTTCCTCTTGTCCAATTCGTTGTTATACTCAGTATGATATGGATCCACTTGCAGATTTTGATCTTCCAACGATGGTATCCAATACCTGTGTACCAATTTTATATGGATTTATGTGGTATCCAGATGGTGTTAAGGATTTTAAGTACGAAGGAGATGCTAGACTTGTATTAAGTGGAGCTGCTTCTCATGCACAGGATGATTTGGGACTTTGGTGCAATTATGCAAATCTTGAGCGAGATTTTAATTGGCTTTGTACTTCAGGTAAGATAAAGGAAGTTCTACCAAAAGCAGAATACGACAGTTTACCATGGGAATGGGAAAAGAGTGGTGACCCACGTTGGGCGGTAGAGATTATGCGACGTATCGCATACAAAGAAGGGGAACTAGCAACCATTGGCGAAGGCACCATGGCTATGGTAGAAAAGTGGAATCTAGGAAAAGAGTTCTATGATAGAATTGACTCTAATAATACGAATATTACATATAACGGATACCCAAAACATCATGCCAATGAAGATTCCGGTCAGATTGGACTATTATTTAACTTAATGTACAATCGTGATTGTATGATTCATCATTTGACGAATGTTGAGAATTCAGGTGCGCCTTATGAAGTTACGAAGGCTACAATGGAAGGTTTTTTTGGAAAAGGATGCTATGATAGAGCAAAGGCTTATACTCCAATGAATCGTAATAAAGCAAAAGTCGCAAAATGGGCGTTTATTGGTAAGAATTTTCATGATAGTGCAACCCTTTGTAATTGGATGTGGCCTATGACACAATCACCATCAAAGAAGAGAAATTATGTGGGTGATATGGATTTGGAAGCTAACTTTATGTCAGTGGTTACTGGGATTAATTATACAAGAGAAAGTTTAGAATTTGATTGTGAACGTATCTCTCAGATGTTACGCGTGATGACTGCGATATCTTTTAAGATTAACTGTGGTGAATCAAGTTTACGTGATACACATGATGCAATTCCTGAATGGGTATTTGAGCAAGATCCAGATTTTAAAGCCTTTGAAGAAGGAACTTATAAGATGGACCGTGAAGATATGGAACTAGCAAAAGATATGTTTTATGAAGAAATGGGTTGGGATATCAAAACAGGTATACCTACCAGAGCTACCCTTGAAAAATTCGGGTTAGGTGATATGGCGGATGACTTAAGTGCTAGAGGAATTCTTCCAGGATAATTCATTTCTAAATTATGTGATAAAATGTTTTGACTTAGTATGCATGGAGGATTCAATGTTATTTGGAAGAAAAAAACCAGGATTTGTACAGATAGAAGAAGAGCTTAGTACCGTGGAAAGTATGGCAGAGGAATCTGCCACCAAGGAAAAAAAAGATCTGTTGGAATATCTGGTATCATTACCGGATGTGGATGATGAATTTACAGAGGAATCATCCGAAGAGCAGGAAGAGAAAGAAGAAATGACGGAGGCTAAAAAATTAGCTGAATATATCCGTACTAGATCGGCAGGGGCCTACCTTACCGGGTATTCTAATCTTAAAAAAGAAATTGAAAATGTAGATCAGCTTTTAGTAGAAATCCAGGCGGCTGCTACATGTCAGGATATTGCATATAAAGATGGTAAGAAAGATAGGTACTTTTACTCTTCATTAAATATGAGCGATAATTATGCAATGATTTCGTCCCTTATTGAAGACAAGGATTTATCAGCCACAATTGTCGAAATGGTTCGTTTTAATTGCTCGACTTATCCTACTCCACTTTCTTATTTTGAAAGGCATCCCTATTATGCAACGAAACCTCAGATTGAAAGAGCAATTGATCAGATTTATCATGTTGAGGAGTATAGCGATATAGGCAGGTTTACGAATAATAGAAACAAAGATTATCTTTTTTCTACAAAGTATATGTCTTTAAGATATGCGACTGCGCTGGCAAAAGAAGAAGATTTCATGGATTAAGTATAAGAAACCAAATTTGCGGCTGTCGCAAGGGAATTTGCGGCAGCCGCTTCTTGTATTGTATGACTGACTTATAATTGTATAGGAGGAAACGTTAAAGTATGGAACACTTAAGTATGGAGTATTTAAATACGATACATGTCACTAAGGGGGTCTTAAGTAAAGAATCTTCTAAAATGGATTATATAAATATGGAACATTCAAATACAGACCATTCCGATATGAACCATATAGATATGGAACATATCGGAATAGAGCTAGAACAAGCAGTAGATATTATTCTATCAAACTGTAAAGAGATAGAGTTCACAGAAGAAATACCAGTGCTTCAAGGAAATGGAAGAATATTAGCAGAAGATATCTATTCTCTTATTAATAATCCTCCTTTTGATCGCTCCCCCTTAGATGGATTTGCACTTTGTTCAAAAGATTTAGAAGGTGCATCAATGAATAGTCCTATAAAGCTAACCGTAATTGATAAGGTATATGCAGGGGAATACATAGATACAGAACTAAAACAAGGCCAGGCAATTCGAATTATGACAGGTGCACCAATGCCCAAAGGAGCAGATTGTGTGATACGAATTGAAGATGTTGAGGAAAAAGAAGACGAATTCGAATACCCTAGTATATGGGTAAGAAAAGAATTAAAACATCATGAAAACTATTGTTTTACTGGTGAAGATGTGGAAAAAGGACAGCAGATTTTATCTTCTGGTAAAAAGTTAAGCTTTATTGAGCAGGGGATACTAGCATCAGTAGGTATTGATAAGATAAAGGTTTATCGAAAAGCCAAAGTAGCAGTTTTTGTCACGGGAAATGAATTAATTATGCCTGGTGATAAGCTTATGCCAGGTAAAATATACGATTCCAATCTACATCTTCTATATGCCAGGCTCTGTGAGTTAGGAGTTGAGCCTACCATAGCAAAATTTTTACCAGATGATGCGAATACAACAGCAAAAGCATTGAAAGATTCACTCTTAGAAGTAGATTTTGTTATAACCACAGGAGGAGTCTCCGTTGGAGATATGGACATCTTTCATGAGGTAATAACAATAATGGGAGCAAAAAGATTATTCTGGAAGGTAAAATTAAAGCCTGGAACACCAGCCATGTTTTCAATGTATCAGGATAAACCTATGTTTCACTTGTCCGGAAATCCATTTGCTGCAGCAACCACGTTTGAATTGCTCGTTCGGCCATACCTTTCAAAAGCCTATCGTGATTCCACTTTAGCTAGCTGCAAAAGTGTTGCAATTTTAAATGATGACTTTAAGAAGAAAAGTAAGGCTAGGAGATTTTTACGAGCTAAAGTTGAAAATGGGTTCGTAACGATTCCATCCTTAGGTAAACATTCTTCTGGTATTTTATCTTCCATGCAAGATTGTAATTGCCTGATTGATATTCCGGCAGGAAGTAACATGCTATATAAGGGGAGTCAGGTGAACATCCTACTATTGTAATGGCAAAAGAGGGACTTTTAGGCCGTTTGTAGTCATAAACTACTAGTTGCCAGGGGCGAAACTGCATAGAAGACAGTTTAAAGTTGAAAGTAAAAAAATTGAAATTAATATATACTTGTGATATCAAAAGGATATTTTACTTCAATTTATAAACTTCATGAAATCCGAAAATCATTGTAATAGGATAATTCATATATGTAACTCGGGGTGTTATGTATATTTATTATATAAAATATAATTTTTTAGGAAGGGGAAGGTAAAATGAAGAAATGTTTTCTAAGTAAGTTTTTATCATTTGCACTATCTATGTCAATGCTCATGGGGAGCGTTGGTATAAATGCAAATAAGGTTGTTTTAGCACAAAACAAAAGCTCATTAGAAACAGGGGGTAGTCACTATTTAGATCCTACTGTCAATGCAGTAGCTAGGGTAAAAGCAGAAACATTAACAGATCGTGCTCTAGTTGCAATTAATTTAGCAGGAGATAAAGGCGTAGGTGTTGATGAGAATGGAAAAGAAGGTAGCAGAGTAACTACAGCAGATTCTGGAATCTATTTAAGTTGGAGATTATTTAAAAATGACTCAAAAGACGTTACATTTACGTTATTTAAAAATGGAGAAATATTAGAACAAGGGCTTACAACAACAAATTACCATGATACACAAGGTACAAAAAGTGATACTTACAAGGTAGTCGGAAGTACAGATAATGGATTAGGTCTAAACTCAGAAACAGTAGCAACGTGGCAGAATCAATATATTGAACTTCAATTAAATAAACCAAAAGATCAATTAATGCCAGATGGTTCAAAATGTAATTACACTGCGAATGATTTGTCGTTTGCTGATTTGGATGGTGACGGTAAGTATGAACTAATTGTCAAGTGGTATCCATCAAACGCTCAAGACAATTCATTGTCTGGTTATACTGGAACTACCATTTTAGATGCATATGATATTAATTATAATACTGGCGAAGCGACTAGAATGTGGCGAATCGATCTAGGAATTAATATTAGATCAGGTGCTCACTACACGCAATTCCAAGTATGGGATTTAGATGGTGATGGCATTGCGGAAGTGGTATGTAAAACTGCGGATGGTACAACTGATGGAACAGGGATAGTAATTGGAGATTCTAATGCAGATTATCGTAATACTTCAGGTTATGTTTTAAAAGGACCAGAGTACTTAACGGTATTTAACGGTAAAACTGGTGCGGCAATTGATACGATAGATTATAAACCAGCAAGAGGAACGGTTTCTTCTTGGGGGGATAGCTATGGTAATCGTGTAGATCGTTTCTTATCCACGGTTGCATATCTTGATGGTGAGAATCCAAGTGTTGTTTTTTGCCGTGGTTATTATACAAGAACCTGCTTAACTGCTTATGATTTTGTAGAGGGTAAACTAATAGAAAGATGGGCATTTGACTCTAATGTCGCTGGTAAAAAATACGAAGGACAGGGAAATCACTCTTTATATACAAACGACATTGATAATGATGGCAAGGATGAAATTGTTTATGGAGCATTAGTCATTGATGATGATGGAACGGTTAAATATAGTACAGGTCTTGGTCATGGTGATGCAATGCATGTATTTGATATCATTCCTTCTAGAGAAGGACTTGAAATCTTTTCTGTACATGAAGAAAAGGGTGCAAAGTATCAAGTAGAGATTCGTGATGCCGAAACTGGAGAAATTATTTATGGTTATTTTACAGGAGTTGATACCGGGCGTGGACTTTCTGCTGACATAGACCCTACAGCGGAGGGGGCAGAGTTTTGGGCAAATGCATGGGATGGAACAAACGGAGGATTATATTCATCCTTATCCACATTTGAATATCCAATTCTATTATCACAAAAGAGGCCGAGTATTAACTTTAATATTTACTGGGATGGGGATTTATTAAGTGAACTTCAAAACCATACCTTTAATAGTACTGGCTCAAACTACCATCCTGTAAGTACCAATATTACAAAATGGGATTACGAGAATGAAAAGTCCGTTACTTTATTAGAAAGTGCTGAGATATTTACAAGCAATGGAACCAAAGGGAATGTTGGATTGGTAGCAGATATCATTGGTGACTGGAGAGAAGAAATCATTGCTAGATCAAGTGCTGATGATAGTAAGATTCGTATTTATTCTACGACCATAAAGAGTGAATACAGTATTCCTACTTTTATGGAAGATCATGCATATCGATTAGGTATTGCAAACCAAAACGTTGCATATAATCAGCCTGCGCATACAAGCTATTTAATATCAGAGGGATTAAAAACAGCGAATGTGACGGTAGAAAGTACAACAATGGATTCCGTTCATCTTGCTTGGACAAAAGCATCGGATGGGATTTACGGGCATAATATCACAGGATATATGATTTATCGATTCAATGCTAAGACAAATAAGTATGAAACCATTGGTACAATTGAAACGGATAATTCGGAAGATATTTATCGTTTTGCAGATGAAAACTTAGAGCAGAATGTGGAATATACGTATAAAGTTGCAGCAATTGTAGATAATACAGCTTCCTTTAGATCAAGTCCTGTGACAGCAATTACGGCACTTGAGATTTCAGCGGTGCAAGAATTTGATGCAATTGAGCTGGTACAAGATATCCCTAACTTCCCTGAGAAATTACCAGCCACTGTTACAGTAATTGATGCAAAGGGGAATGAAGTAAAGGGAATTCTTATTACTTGGGATCTTTCTGAGTTTGATATTTCAAAGGTTGGAACATATACAATCTTTGGAACTATTAATGGTTATGAGGAAAGGGTTCCTTTAACGATACATGTAACAGAGAATATTGTTCTTGGTTATAAAGAGTTAGCTGATGTATATACTGTACTGGGGAGTGAACCGGAATTACCGAAAACAATCACTCATTATATGAAAAATGGAACAAATAAAGTATTAAGTGTTACATGGGATACTTCAACTTTAGATTTGAATACGAAAGGTGAATATATAATTTTAGGTAAAACCGATTTAATTAGTGAGATACCAATTTTAGTAAATGTAATTAGGGAACCATTGTATCGTTTTGATTTTGGTATTAGCGATAAGAATATTAGTAATGGATGGATTGGTATCACAGTCAATCCAAAAGGCGGAACAGGGTTTGGAGATTATGTATATTCACAAAAACGAGGTTATGGATTTAGTGATATCAATAGTGATAGCCTAACAACACCAATTCAAGGTAGACTTGAAGCTTATAATTATGAGGGGATTTTAGCGAAAGAGGTGTATCAAGATTTTGCACTTCCTGCGTCAAATCAATTTAAAGTGGACTTAGCAAATGGAATATATCAAGTTGAGATTGTGGCTGGATCTACTTACAGTAGTAGTGTTAAAGTTTCCATTGAAGGATTGGATAGTGTTACTATTTCAAATGCAGCAAATACATATACCATCTATAAGAATGAAAGTGTTAAAGTTTCAGATGGACAATTAAATTTTGTATTTCCAGCAGGTACATATAGAATGTGCGCGATAATGATAACGCTGGTTGAGTTGGACAGTGAGGGACCAGGCGTGACACCAGAACCAAGTGTAACGCCAGAACCAAGCGTGACACCAGAACCAAGCGTGACACCAGAACCAAGCGTGACACCAGAACCAAGTGTAACGCCAGAACCAAGTGTGACGCCAGAGCCAAGTGTGACACCAGAACCAAGCGTGACACCAGAACCAAGCGTGACACCAGAACCAAGTGTAACGCCAGAACCAAGTGTGACGCCAGAGCCAAGTGTGACACCAGAGCCAAGTGTGACGCCAGAACCAACAGAGGTACCATCGATTTTAGATGAAATTCAATTAGAAGAAATGAAACAAACACTATATATTAATGGCAATGAAAAGGATTCCGAGTTTGGGCTGATATTACCTAAGAATGTAGTAGTGGTGTCATCATTCAATGGAAATCATAATGATAAAATTCCAGTAATGATTGATTATTCATCGGATATGCCTATCGTGGCTAAGGTTAATCCGAACGGAAAAATATTAGCGAAGAGTGAAGGAATTGCAAATGTAACAGCTATCGTTACATTAAAAGATGGTACAGCTAAAAAATTTATTGTTACCGTAACTGTACAAACAGCTAATATTGAAGTGACTCAAAGTATGGATCGAATGAAAGTAGGAGAAAGTGCTGTTTTTGAAGTAAAAGTCAATGGAGTGAAAGAATCAAATATAATGTGGAAAACATCAACTCCAGAACTGGTAGAAGTGAGTAAAAGTAAAGGTGAATTGGTCACGCACGTATATGCAAAATCACAAGGGATTGCTTGTATTGAAGTCAGCGTTGCTAATATTAGAAAATTAATCTTTATTACAGTAGAGTAGATGGATGGCTTAGCACAGCTTATGTAGACGCGAGAAGATCATAGAAGTATAAAGGAAAGACGTTACTGTAAGGAAAGAGATATGGTAACGTCTTTCTTGCGTTTTTAATTAAAAAGAAAGACTTGTACTGCGGAAGAAACAATTTGACATTGAAAAAGAATATAGGAATCAGAAAGATAAAAAATCTAAGATTATGAAAAAATGCATTTGTTTAATAACTAAACTATATTTAAAATGATTTAAATTAACACTTATACACGAAAAACATAAAATTTCAAGAATCATTTTAGTTTACTTTCTACTAAAAAAGTGTTAAAATGAATGATATAGTATTTTAAAAGTAGAATTTTATAAAAATAAATAAACATAAATATAATTTACTATAGTGAATGTACATTTCATATGGTAAGCTACATTAAGAAAGGTTTGGTGCGTTTATGATATCTAATCAAATTCTTCAAAATACAATTGAAGGTCTTAAAGCAATTACAAGGATTGATATTTGTATTATGGACACGGAAGGAAAATCGTTAGCTTCTACTATTAATAATGCGGATGATTATGAAAATGCAGTTCTTGCATTTGTAGAGTCTCCAGCGGATAGCCAGGTTTTACAAGGATATCAATTTTTTAAAGTATTTGATGAACATCAATTAGAATATGTAATTTTAGTAAAAGGCGATAGTGATGATGTATATATGGTAGGTAAGATTGCTTCCTTCCAGATACAAAATCTATTGGTTGCGTATAAAGAAAGATACGATAAAGATAACTTCATTAAGAATCTTTTATTGGATAATTTACTATTGGTTGATATTTATAACAGAGCGAAAAAGCTCCATATTGAGACCGATGTTCGAAGAGTTGTATTTATTATTGAAACGAAGAATGAAAAAGATACGAATGCGCTTGAAACCGTTCGCAGTCTATTTTCTAGTAAGACAAAAGACTTTATCACTGCGGTAGATGAGAAGAATATTATTCTTGTAAAAGAATTAAAACCAAATGAAACTTACGATGATATGACAAAGACTGCAAAAGTAATATTAGATATGCTTAATACAGAAGCAATGACAAAAGTGTATGTTGCTTTTGGTACAATCGTTAATGAAATTAAGGATGTTTCCAGATCATACAAAGAAGCTAAAATGGCGCTTGATGTAGGTAAAATCTTCTACAATGGACGTAATGTTGTTGCCTATAATCAACTTGGAATTGGACGTTTAATTTATCAATTACCAATGCCACTTTGTAAAATGTTTATTCGTGAAATATTTGATGGTAAATCACCGGATGATTTTGATGAAGAGACATTAACAACAATTAATAAGTTCTTTGAGAATAGCTTAAATGTATCAGAGACTTCAAGACAACTATATATTCATAGAAATACGTTAGTTTATCGTTTGGATAAACTTCAAAAGAGTACAAATCTTGATTTGCGCGTATTTGAGGATGCGATTACATTTAAAATCGCACTTATGGTTGTTAAGTATATGAAGTATATGGAAAACATGGAATATTAATAAGATTGCCGGTATTTTAGTTCTACGGGATGTTCTATAGACGTAAACTGGAGTGCCGGCATTTGATAGTTATAGGCCAATACAAAGTAACAGTAAGGTAATTTAATATACATAAGGATAATAGAAAGGGATTGGAAAGAGATGGCCGGTTCTTACGATTTAAATAAGGATTTAGGAGAAATAGAAGCCCCTGTTATCGTATTTGATGGTGTTTCTAAAGATTATCATAAAGGAACCCATGCAATTAATAATGTTAATATAGAGATACGTAAGGGTGAATTTGTATTTATTGTGGGCAGCAGTGGTTCGGGAAAATCCACGTTAATTAAACTGATGTTAAAAGAAATAAAACCAACAAAGGGGAAGATATTTGTTGCAGGGAAAGATTTATCGAGACTAAAACGATGGTCGGTGTGTAAGTACCGAAGAAGTATAGGCGTTGTATTTCAAGACTTTAGGTTGCTTCCTGATCGTAGCGTTTTTGAGAACGTAGCATTTGCTCAAAGGGTAATTGAGGCACCTACAAAAGAAATAAGAAGACAAACACCTAAAATGTTATCCCTTGTGGGATTATCTGAGAAACATAAAGCATATCCAAAAGAATTATCTGGTGGTGAGCAGCAAAGAGTTGCTCTTGCAAGAGCACTTGTAAATAACCCGGTGATTTTATTGGCGGATGAGCCAACAGGAAATTTAGATCCTAAAAACTCATGGGAAATTATGCGCTTGTTGGAGGAAATAAACAAAAAAGGAACCACAGTCGTAATTGTGACACATAATCATGAGATAGTAAATGCAATGCAAAAAAGAGTGATTACAATGAAAAATGGCGTATTAATAAGTGATGATAAAAAGGGTGGTTATGTGCATGCCAAAAATTAGTACAGTAATTTATAGTTTTAAACAAGGTGTTAAAAATATTAAGCGAAATCAGATGTTTAGTTTAGCTTCGATAGGAACTATGACAGCCTGTTTATTTTTATTTGGTGTTTTTTACTTTGCATTAACGAATTTTAAATATGTCATAAAAAATGCAGAACAGGCGGTAAGTGTCACCGTATTTTTTGAAAAAGGGACCACCGACGCTGAGATAAAAGCGATTGGTGATAAGATAATGCTTCGTGCGGAAGTTGCAAAGTGTGAGTACATATCAGCAGAAGAAGCATGGGAGAATTATAAAAATACAAAGTTAAATGAAGAACAAATTGCATCCTTTGGAGAGGACAATCCTTTAAAAGATTCAAACAATTATGTAGTATATTTAAACGATGTTGAAATGCAAGATTCTTTAGTAAAATATATATCAAGTATCCCTGGAGTAAGGCAAGTCAATGACTCAGAGGCAATTGCGGATTTATTTTCTGGATTTAATAAAGGTCTTGGTTATGTTTCTGCAGGAATCATCATAATACTATTAGGGGTAGCTGTATTTCTAATTAGTACAACTGTAACAATGGGTATTTCAATACGTAAACAAGAAATATCAATTATGAAATTAATTGGGGCTACCGATTTCTTTATACGTGCACCGTTTATTGTAGAAGGAATTATAATTGGCGTGATTGGAGCTAGTATTCCATTAATATTCTTGTATGTTTTGTATCATAAGATAATAAGTTATATTATGGAAAGCTTTAATAGCCCATTTGGTTCTTTTGAGTTTATTAGTTCAAATGAAATTTTTTCAACATTAATCCCTGTGTCTTTAATTATTGGTGTAGGGATTGGGTTCTTAGGTAGCTTTTTTACTCTTGGTAAGCAACTACGTAAGATTAATTAGTTTGGTAAAGAAAAGTTCTTATAAAAACTAAATGACATAGTCATTACTGCATTCAAATCATAAGAGTATAAATGTTTACATGAAAAAGTAAAGTATGTGGAGTAAGTGGAGCAATTGGATTGTGTATTCACTTTGATTAACAAAAGGAAGGAAAGAGATGAAACGTAAGCAGAAGAATAAGAATACTTTTCGTATGGCATTATGTTCACTTAGCATAGCATTAGTATTACCGATCGGTTCTATAAGTTTACAGCAAAAGGAGCTAAATGCGAATGCGAATACATTAACATTTGGAATTGGAAATGCTGGTAATCGAATCAAATTTTCAAGTTATGATGAGAAAATTCAAGCAGCAAACGAAGAAAAAGAAAAATTGGAGTTAAAGAAAAAAGAAACTCAACAAAAAATTGCTGAATTAGAAAAAGAAAAAAAGGATATATTAACTTATATTGAGAAATTAGATCAGGAATTGAATACGATCACACAAGAAATCGTGCGCTTACAAGGAGAAATTGAAAGCAACAAAGAAGAGTTAGAGCAAACGAAAAGAGAACTTGCGTTAGCAAAGCAAACAGAAGAGACGCAATATGATACAATGAAAAAACGAATACAGTTTATGTATGAAAATGGCGGAACAAGTTTATTAGAAACCCTAATAAGTAGTAATAACTTTGTAGATTTTTTAAATCAAGTAGAGTATTCTAAAAAAATCTCAGAATATGATAATAACTTGTTTCAAAGTTATAAAGAAACAAAAGAATTAATAGCAACAAAAGAAGTTTATTTAACTGCTCAATTAGATGAATTAAATGTTTTAGAGGAACATGCAGAATTCGAGCAAGCATCCATGAAACAATTAATGGCGGATAAGAGCAAAGAGGTAGAAAAGTACGAAGCTTCTATCAAAGAAAGTAATGTAATGTTGGCCTCTTTTGAAGATCAGATTGAGGATGCGCTTTATACAATTGAGGAACAAAAAGAACAAAAACGTTTGGAAGAAGAGAAAATACGTCAGTACCAGGAAGCCTTAAAAAAGCAAGAAGAGGAACGCAAAAAAAGAGAAGAAGAAGCCAATAAACAACAAAATGGAAATTCTGACACAAGTGCAACGATTAAGGATGAAACTTCTAGTGACCAAATGATCTGGCCTTTGCCTGGAGATGGAAGAATATTTGCGTACTTTGGTAATCGAGTTGCGCCAACGGCTGGAGCCAGTACGTATCACCGAGGACTGGATATCGGTGGTGAAATGGGGGCTTCCATTGTAGCTTCGTTATCTGGTACCGTTGAGATTGCTCAATACAGTTCTTCCTCTGGTAATTTTATCATAATTAACCATGGTAACGGGCTTAGAACAGCGTACTGTCACTGTTCTAAACTATTAGTATCTGTTGGTCAGTATGTAAAGCAAGGCGAAGTGATAGCATTGGTAGGTTCTACAGGTATTTCTACAGGGCCACATCTACATTTTGGTGTTTCCATTGATAATGTTTACGTGGATCCATTGAATTACATAAGCTATGGGAATTAGAAGTTTCGTGTGTTATAATTTCTTCGACAGAATATAAAAAGTAACTAGAAAGGTAGCGGTATAAGAATGAAAAACAAGTATTTGTTAGGATTACTGACTGGAATACTTTGCACAGCCTTACTATTAGGAATTACATTTACTGGATATAATATCTTGGGTAATAACAATGGAAATACCAATAATTTTACACAAGGTGCGGATAATAGTAATGACAATGAAGCAACTTCAGCCACCATCAATTCAGAATTACAACGTAAATTAAATCTCATTAAGGGACTGGTTAGCAATTATTATTTAGGAGAAGTTACAGAAGAACAATATCAAACAGGTATGTTAAAAGGTTTGATGGAAGCATTGGATGATCCATATTCTTGTTATTACACGAAGGAAGAGTATGCAAGTTTAATGGAATCTTCTAGCGGTGTATATTGTGGAATAGGAGCTTATGTAAGCCAAAATGTTACTACAGGTATTATTACTATTGTAAAACCTTTTGTCGATGGTCCAGCGTATAATGCGGGTATTTTGCCAGGAGATACTATTTACAAAGTAAATGGTGAAGAAGTTACAGGAACGGACCTTACCAAAGTAGTAGGCAATATGAAGGGTGAGGAAGGAACCGAAGTTACAGTAACAATTGTTCGAGAAGGCGAAAAAGAACCAGTTGATTACGTAATTAAACGAGGAACGGTTGAAGTACCAACCATTGCATTTGAGATGTTAGAGGATAAGATTGGCTATATCTATGTATCCGAGTTTGATGAGATTACAGTAACACAATTTAAGTCTGCGATTTCTGAATTAGAAGATCAAGGAATGAAGGGACTTGTAATCGATGTAAGAGATAACCCAGGTGGTTTATTAGATGCTTGTGTTAAAATGTTAGACCGCTTATTACCAAAGGGACTATTAGTATATCAAGAAGATAAGAATGGAACTCGTTTATCTGAAAACTATGCCGATAACAAAGAACAGTTAGATGTGCCAATGGCAGTTATCGTGAATGGAAATAGTGCGAGTGCTTCAGAAATATTCTCAGGGGCATTACAGGATTATGAAAAAGCAACGATTGTTGGTACACAAAGCTTTGGTAAAGGTATTGTGCAATCGGTATTCCCAATTGGTGATGGTAGTGCAATTAAAGTAACAATCTCGAAATACTTTACACCAAAGGGAAGAAATATTCATGGAACAGGTATTGAACCGGATAAGATTGTAGAGCTAGATGAAAGTTTAGCAAAGAAAGTTGTAATTGAGCATGAGGAAGACAATCAATTACAAGCTGCAATTGAAGTTGTAAAGGATCAATTAAATGGTAAATAGTATTTAACTATACATTTTAGTATGATAAATTAAATAAGTTTACTAGTATATGTTAATAAAATACAGAGTAACTTATGATAATATGAATCATTGACATGTAATGAGTAAAAAGGAGTATGAATAGAATGAGAAGAGCTCTCAACTAATTCATACTCCTTTTTGGATAACGTAATATACTGTGATATTTTAATATAATACGTAGTGTTCTAATCACTGTTAATTTCTTGTTGTTTTACTAAGTTGATGGCGTTGAGGTTTTATTGTAATATCGGTTATAACAAGTCCCTCTCGTTGCTTTAAAATGTACATGACACATTCAGCAACTTCCAATGGATCCAAATAGGTATCCAAGGATTCAGCAACGTCAAAATTTGCATTCCGGTAGAGTGAAGTTTTAGTCATATCAGGCATTATATTTATTACCTTTACGCCATACTTTCTAGTTTCATCAAACAAGCTAGTAGAAAAACTAGCGAGACCGGCCTTTGTTGCAGCATAAGCACAACCATGAGGGCTACTTTTTGTTGCTGTGACAGATGAAATATTAAAAATATAACCTGCATTCTTTTTGATATCTCGTAGCAACAATTGGCTTAATAACACTGGAACTTCTAAGTTTACTGTAATCATCTCATGAATTTTTGTAGGATTTTGTTCTTCGTGAGGGCCATAGTAACCAACGCCTGCGTTGTTTACTAAGATTGAAATTTCGTGTTCTGAACGAATTCTTTTGATTTCTTCAGTAAGATAAGTAGTTTTTAACAAATCACACGTAATAGGATGAAATAAAGGGTGTGTATAATTTATTTTACCAAAGTCACGGCCGAAGCCAAATACAGTAATATTTTCTAAATTTAATTTCTTACATATCTCTAACCCGATGCCGCTAGATGCACCAGTAACAATTGCAGTTTTCATATTATTTTAAGCTCCCTTCTTCTTCATCCCGCCAACAAAAAATTTTATCCTTAGGGATATATTGTGCAAGTAAATCACAGAGGTAGGAAATCATGCGATTCGATTGTTCATGTCCATAATGTGAAACTCCAGCGGTCTGTTCATACGGATATTGAATAACTGCAGAATGGGGTCGCTGTTTTCGCATACGCTTTAGATAATCAACGGATACTCGAAAAACACCAACACTTACATCATACAATTGTTCGCAAGGTATCGTAGTAAAAACTGTTTTAATGAAATTATCATAGACTTCTTCAAAGTTTTGTACATAGATTAGTGGATCAAAACAAAGGCGAACAAGGTAACCACACCCGATGGCTTCTAAGATAGACTTCAATCTTGTATTTAAAGAAGGTGTTTTATGTTCATAGTTGGAAACGACTTCATTTGGTGATAATGTCCAAGCTAGAACTACATTCTTAGAAGGAGTTAGATCTTTAATTGCTGCAAAGTTTGCACTTTTTGTTCGAATCTCAATTGTTAAATCGGGATGTAATTGCGCAAACTCAATCCATCTTCGCACGTAACCAAGAATTCCTTCAAGGGCAAGTAAATCTGTGTCATAGGAGATACACAAATAAACAGGATGTTTCATCAACAATTCTTCGACCTGTGCAAAGACATCTTCAATATTTATAAATAAAACAATGTTCGCAGAAGGGTACATTCCTTGCAAATAACAGTATTCACAATCATATAAACAATTCATAGCGCAAGAGGTATAATAAAAATGTTGATTCCCAAAATTTTGACATACAGGAGCACCTTCATAGATTAAATTATTACGGTTATTTGCAAGTATTAATTTTGGGCTTTGTTTTTGCATATAAAAGTTTTGTCTGCTTCTGCAAAACACATCTTTATAATGGTTGATATGAATGATCCTAGCATCGGGAAATTTCGCGATTATTTCATTTGTTTTTGGATGGTTTAATAAACTTTCTTCAATGTATATATGTGAAAATTTCTTATTATATAAGTTTTGATAATAGGAGTTCAAAGTACCGCTTCCCTTCTGATTTTACTTTTAGATCTACAATGTCATTACTTTGTTGAAATTCGTACATAATAGAGGAGATGGGTTTATTACAATTTTTTGCATATAAAAGCAGTTGCTTTAACTTTGCCTGCATTGTTGCGGACAAGCGCAGTTTGATTACTAGTTCTTCATATAGTTTTATTTCTTCCACTGAAAATATTTTATTATGAACTAAAATTGTTGATGAAAGCATGTTAACCCATTCAATCAAGGGGATAATGTGAGGAGAGATAAGTTTTTCAATCTCTTCTTTTGATATTCTTTGTCCCTCTAAATGATCGGATATAATTTTGAAAATAATAAGTTGATGTGGTTTTATAAAATAGGAAGCTGCTTGATAGATGTAAGACGCCTCCATATCAATGAGGGGTTCAGTTAGTGTTTGAATCTGAGTAGTATTTATAATGGTAGGACAAGATTCAATGGAACTTTCTAAAAATGGATGTTTGTAAAGCATTTCAGGAAAGTATGTCAGATTCGTAGAATGATCTTTTATTTTATGAATCAGATAAGGAGAACCAATTGATTGGTCTTTGTTGGTACTACCGCAAACGCCAACATTAATTAGTACATCCTCCGGAGTTATAGCTATAGTACTTAGAAAATAGGTAAGTCCAATCGCAGCATTGGCACCTGTGCCTGTAACGATTAGAAAAATCTCATCATTATTATAAACAGCAAAACGTGTAAAATTAGAATTCCGTTTTAGCTGAAAGGTTTTTATAAAAGGGGTGGCTTCAAAGTAAAGCGCAGTGCATAAGTAAATCATAGTTTTTAATTCCTCTCTTGAAAAAGAAATAATATTCATAGATTTGCAGTTTCATAGCAGTGCATTTCATTTGTATCACAAGCGAGCTTACGATAGCTCACTCCGCTTTCATTCTATCATAAAGAAGATCACTTCATGATCATGTTGCTCCTATCGCTATTTACAAGCAAGCTTGCAATAGCTCATTCCGCTTTCATTATAACATACCCGAAATCTTTGCTCAAAGAAAAGTAGGCAATTATGGGGCTATTATTTATAAAAAAATCTGAGTAATTAGAAAAAAATGTTGCATTATAAAAGTAAATGTGGTAATATATCTTCTCAAGACGGACACATGTATTTGTGAAGCAAACATATAATAATATATGTAATAATCGAAACATAGAATGAGATATTTAGGGGAAGTTGAAGGAATTTTATTTCGTATTTGTTCTTATATTGCTACATAAGTAATCATTCAAAGTGAGCAAATCTAATTTAGATTTGCATTTTATGATGACTTTGGATGAAAGATTTTTACTTACTAATTTAGTATATTATACAATGGATTTATGAAAATGAAAAGGTATGGGGTAGATATGAATAAAGATAAATTTTTTATTGTCAATAAAAAGGCAGTACCCGAAGTATTGTTAAAGGTTGTGGAAGCAAAGCGATTATTAGATTCTGAAAGAGTTATGACAATTCAAGAAGCGACCGATGCTGTAGGCATCAGCAGAAGTTCTTTTTATAAATATAAAGATGATATATTTCCGTTTCATGAAAATAATCGAGGGAAAACAATAAATTTCATGATGCAAATGGATGATATACCAGGACTTTTATCGTTGGTATTAAGTCAGATAGCCAAAAGTCATGCAAATGTGCTGACAATACATCAAACAATACCCATTGGAGGAATTGCATCCATTACTTTGGGTATAGAGATTTTACCGCAAACATTAGAAGTATCAGAGTTGATAGAATCAATCGAAGCTTTGGATGGTGTGCATTATTTAAAGATTTTAGGAAGAGAATAAAAACCTTCCTAAGTTAATTTATTAAATTTTTATCCGTAAAACTCCTGCTTCCTAAGGGGCAGAATTTATATAAGGACTTATTATTCAAAATGGAAAGGGAATTATTATGAAGATAGCAGTATTAGGTTTTGGAACCGTTGGATCAGGTGTGTACGAAGTTATAGAGAGAAATCGTGATAATATAGCAAAAAGAGCTGGAGAAATCATTGAAATTAAATACGTTCTTGATTTAAGAGATTTTCCAGGTCATCCAGTACAGGATGTTTTAGTTCATAGTTTTGATGAAATAGTAAATGACCCAGAAGTTCAGATTGTAGTTGAAGTAATGGGAGGTATTGAGCCTGCTTACACCTTCGTAAAAGAAGCTTTACTAAAAGGTAAGAGTGTTTGCACATCCAACAAGGAATTGGTTGCAAGACATGGCGCAGAATTATTAGAAATTGCGAAACAAAAGAGAATCAACTTTTTGTTTGAAGCTAGTGTTGGTGGAGGAATCCCGATAATTCGTCCATTAAATCAATCTTTGACAGTTGATGAAATAGAAGAAATTACAGGTATTTTAAATGGTACTACAAACTATATATTATCTCAAATGAGAGATGAAGGTGTCGATTTCGAAACTGCATTAAAAGATGCGCAAGCAAAAGGCTATGCAGAACGTAATCCGGAAGCTGATATTGAAGGGTATGATGCTTGTAGAAAGATTGCGATTTTAACCTCTTTAGCATATGGCATGCAAGTAAACTTTGAAGATATTTACACCGAAGGTATTACTAAGATTACTGATACGGATATTAAATACGCAACAGCTTATGATGCAAGCATTAAATTATTAGGTACAAGTAAAAAGATAGATGACAAAGTTTATGCCATGGTAACTCCTAAGATGATTAAATCTCATCATCCACTTTATAGTGTAAATAATGTGTTTAACGGAATATTAGTAAAAGGTAATCTACTTGGTGACGTAATGTTTTATGGTAGCGGTGCTGGAAAACTTCCAACAGCTAGTGCAGTAGTTTCAGACGTTGTGGATGCTACGAAACATAAAGGCGCAAATATCATGACGATATGGAGTAGTAAAAGATTAGAGCCAGCAGAGATAAAAACGTTAAAGGGCAAATTTTTTATACGTGTTAATGTAAAAGATGAAGGTAAAGCAAGAGAATTGTTCCAAATCGATGAAGTAATTAAGGTGGAAGGTATAAACGATGAATTTGCTTTTGTTACAGATGAAATTTCAGAGGAAGAATTTGAAAAGATAGAGAAAGAGATTAGTATCATAAATCGAATTCGCGTTGATGCATAAGGGAAGAGAAAGGACTTGGTGAGAATGAAATATATAGTAGTTCTTGGCGATGGTATGGCAGATGAGCCAATTGACACTCTAGGGGGAAAAACACCACTAGAGTATGCCAATACTCCTGCTATGGATGAATTAGCCAGTAAATCAGAAATCGGTATGGCATACACCATACCAGAAGGTATGAAACCAGGAAGTGATACTGCAAACCTTGCAGTGCTTGGGTATAATCCACGAAAATACTATACTGGTAGATCTCCACTAGAAGCGTTAAGTATTGGTGTGCCATTAAATGATACCGATATTGCAATACGTTGCAACTTAGTAACCGTATCGGATGATTCTTTAGCTTATGAAGAGAAAACAATGATTGATCATAGCGCAAGTGAAATATCCACAGAAGATGCGGCAGTATTATTGGATGCAGTTAAGAAAGAACTACAAAGTGATATATTTAAATATTATGTTGGAACCAGCTATCGTCATTTATTGGTTTGGGATCAAGGTGAAGTTGTAGATTTAACTCCACCTCATGATATTTTAGGTCAATGTATGAAAGAGTTTTTGCCACATGACTTGGCACTAAAAGAAATGATGCAAAAGAGTTACGATATATTAAATCAGCATCCACTGAATATAAAAAGAGCAGAAAATGGATTAAATAAAGCGAATTCAATCTGGTTTTGGGGTGCTGGTACAAGACCAAGTTTAACTTCATTCACAGAGAAAACTGGTCAAAAAGGCGCTATGATTTCTGCTGTTGATTTGCTCAAAGGAATTGCGGTAGGCGCGTCCATGCAAGTGATTGAAGTTGAGGGAGCAGATGGTACGCTACATACAAACTATGAGGGCAAAGCATTAGCAGCAGTTAAAACATTACTAGATGACGGAAACGATTTTGTGTATGTACATGTTGAAGCGCCAGATGAGATGGGGCATCAGGGAAGCATACCAAATAAAATTGAAGCTATCGAATCATTAGATCATAAAGTAATTTCAATTATTAAGGATAAGATGGATGAGGCCGGTGTTGATTATCGTATGCTTATTATGCCAGATCATCCAACACCAATTCGATTAAGAACACATACTTGCGAACCAGTTCCATATCTTTTATATGATAGTACGAAGGAAGGTAACTATACTCACCGCTATAATGAAAAAGAAGCTGCACAGAGTGGTAATGTAACAAAAGAAGGTTACTTGATGATTAGTAAGTTATTTCAACAATAAGTCGGAATGATAGAAAGATATAATAAATAAAAAGAGTTCATGACGATTAAGAACACATAGGAAAAGCGAAGTGGGTTTTATTATCCATAATGACATTACAATTATTATAATGAACGTATTATTTTCAACGAAAATTATTTTTGCATATAATAATAGAAAAGTATATTGTTCAATTAATAATAAATACGATTTAGGAGGCAGCTATGCTAATAGTTAAAAAATTCGGCGGTACTTCCGTCGCAAATAAAGAGAGAATTTTTAATGTTGCCAAAAGATGTATAGAGGATTATAAAAAGGGAAATGACGTAGTAGTTGTTTTATCAGCAATGGGAAAACATACAGATGAGTTATTAGCCCAAGCAAAAGATATTAATCCGAATCCACCTAAGAGAGAAATGGATATGCTTCTAACGATTGGAGAACAGGCTTCCGTTGCTTTAATGGCAATGGCAATGGATTCTCTTGGTGTTCCGGCAGTTTCTTTAAATGCGTTTCAGGTAGCTATGCATACAACAAGTGCATATAGTAATGCCAGAATCAAACGTATTGATACAGAGCGTATACGTAATGAATTAGATAGTAGAAAAATTGTAATCGTAACAGGATTTCAAGGGATAGATAAAATGGATAATTATACGACACTGGGAAGAGGCGGTTCGGATACAACAGCAGTGGCATTAGCAGCTTCTTTAAAAGCGGACGCATGTGAGATTTATACAGACGTTGATGGTGTCTATACAGCAGATCCTAGATATGTTAAAAATGCCAGAAAGTTAGATGAAATCACTTACGATGAAATGTTAGATTTAGCGTCTCTTGGAGCGGGTGTACTTCACAATCGATCTGTAGAGATGGCGAAAAAATATGGTGTTCAACTAGTAGTACGCTCAAGTTTAACTTCATCGGAAGGTACAGTTGTTAAGGAGGAAGTAAAAATGGAAAAAATGCTCGTAAGTGGTGTAGCAAGTGATAAAAACACAGCTAGAATTGCTGTTATAGGTCTAGAAGATCAACCTGGGGTTGCTTTTAAATTATTCAACCATTTAGCAAGACATAATATTAACGTTGATATTATTTTACAATCCGTAGGACGTGAAGGAACAAAAGATATTAGCTTTACAGTGGCACAAGATAGTGTTGATGAAGCAGTTGAAATATTAGAAAGACATCGTGCGACAAGCTTAAAATGTGAGAAAATTGACGTTGAAAAAAATGTTGCAAAAGTATCCGTAGTAGGCGCGGGTATGATGACAAATCCAGGTGTTGCAGCTAAGATGTTTGAAGCACTTTATGATATCGGTGTTAACATTAAAATGATTTCAACATCTGAAATACGTGTTACTGTACTTATTGATGAAGCATTTACTGAGAAAGCAATGAATGCAGTACATGAAAAATTCTGCTTAGGTGAGGTATAGTCCTAAAATTAATAAAATTTTATAGGTAGAATTTTATTAATTTTACTTTATAATAAGTTAGACTTTTTACATTCTTTATAAAAAAACTGTTACCAATAATAGCTCTTTTGATTTATTTTAAGTAGTAAATCGAAAGAGCTATTGTCAGTTACAGTTTTTTTACTATTAAAACTAATTATTTGGTTATAGCCATATGAGGATGATTTATAATGAAAATAAGAGTAATTTAAGGTTTTTAGCTACTGGAAATCAGAGTAAAAAAGGTTATGGAAAATAATTATTCATATTGGAATGATTTTATGGCTGTGTTATAATGGAAAATAATGTATTATTTATAAAAAACATGGGAAAAGGGGAAAAGAGATGGATGATTTTAATGGGGAACATGACAATGTGAATAAAACTTCCGCAGAACCAAGTTTTGATGTTGATGAAATACGCGCAACGGATGCAGAAGAACAATTGAGCTCAACTACTTTTAAAAATGAGATTATGAATGAAGGGAAAGAAGAATTAGAGCGTGTTGAAAAAGTAGAGTGTGAAGAAAAAGTAGACGGAATTGATACCGACGAACAAATAAGAGTGAAATATCATCCACTTATGGAACCGGAGAAAGGCAATAAAAAAAGGGGACTATTCTTTATCGTGGCTATATCGTCGTTTGTATTGTTATTCGTATGTATTACACTTATTCTACTTCGTAATCATAGTTCATTAGTATCTTCCACTTATAATAAACTAGTAAGCATAGTAAAGAATGAATCAACAAAGGGTGAAGATACCAATGCGCTAAGTAATACGATAAAGAATGGAAGCGTTTCATCCGATCTACCATGTGAGGTTGTACTAGGAGAATATCTTGGTATTACAGTAACTGCGCAAAAGGCTAATGTAACGGAAGATGAAGTAGAAGCAGAGCTAGCGCAATTGATAAGTCAGAATCCTATTTTGATAGATATTATGGAACGCAGTGTAGTGCAATTAGGGGATATCGTAACGATTGATTATGTCGGAAGCGTAGATGGTGTGGCATTTGATGGTGGAAGCGATTCGGGGTTTCCACTAGAGATTGGAGCGGGCAATTTTATAGAAGGTTTTGAAGAGCAAATAATTGGACATAAGCTTGGCGAAAATTTCGATATACAAGTAACCTTTCCTGAGTCATATGCAGAAGAATTATCTGGAAAAGAAGCTGTTTTTAATATAACAATTCGAGGAATAGGTTACTATGAAACGGCAAAAGCAAATGATGATTTTATAGCTGCAAATACGGAGTATAAAACACTTGAAGAATATAAAAAAGGGACCTATGAAACTTTGTTAGAAAGTGCAAAACAAGCAGCAGAATCGAAAATGGAATCAGATATTATCAATACTGCAATTAATAACGCTACTTTTATTAATATTTCATTGGAAGAGGTCGAGTCAAAAAAAGCAGAGATGCTTTCTGAGTATGAATCTTATGCGGGTTACTACGGGCTTGATTTAGCTACATTTGCGAGTTATTATTTTGGAATGGATGAAGAGACGTTTTACTCCGAAATGGCGAAGGCAGCTGAAATACAAGTGAAAACAAATTATTTTTTAAAGGAAGTATTAAAAAAAGAAGGTATCGTATTGACGGAAGAAGAATATAAGAGTGGAGTAGAAGAGTACGCACAAGTGAATGGATTTATGACGACTGAGGAGTTTGAAACTTATTACGGTAGAGAGATAATTGAGGAATTCTTAGTAATGAATAAGGCATATGATATTATAATTAATTCTGCTATAATAAATGAATAAAATAATGAAATTCACCAATCAATCCTCTAAATAAAAATTGTTTATATTAAGCTAAGAAACCATATTTCTTTAAAGATATAGATTTTATGAGATTACTTGACAAAAGCATTTTAAGTAGTATATTATAAAATAGTTTAAATATGGAATGCTAAGAGTAAGAATGTGTAATCCTATCACTGTAACTTGCTTATTATGATTGGATTGCACATTCTCCTTGTATAGATTAATAGATTTGGAGGAAGTCTTGTGACTGATTTTACGAAGGAAATAGAAAAAAGAAGAACCTTTGCTATTATTTCTCACCCAGATGCCGGTAAAACGACATTAACAGAGAAATTATTACTTTATGGTGGTGCAATTAATTTAGCGGGTTCAGTAAAAGGAAAAAAGACTGCAAAACATGCAGTATCGGATTGGATGGAGATTGAAAAGCAGAGAGGTATCTCTGTTACCTCATCCGTAATGCAATTTAACTATGACAATTATTGCATCAATATACTGGATACACCAGGGCATCAAGACTTCTCAGAGGATACTTATCGAACTCTTATGGCAGCAGATTCTGCAGTCATGGTTATCGATGCATCTAAGGGTGTTGAAAATCAAACAAAGAAATTATTTAAAGTATGCGTAATGCGTCATATTCCAATCTTTACATTTATTAATAAAATGGATCGTGAAGCTAGAGATACATTTGAATTATTAGATGAAATTGAGACGGTATTAGGAATACGTACTTGTCCTATCAATTGGCCAATTGGATCAGGTAAGAATTTCAAAGGTGTTTATGATAGAAACACTGAGACAATTACTCGTTTTATCGCTGCAAATAATGGGCAAAAAGAAGTTGAGACTATGGAAGCTACAATCGGCGATGCTTCCCTAGATGATTTGATTGGAAAAGAATATCATGATATTTTATCCGAAGAAATCGAGCTGCTTGATGGAGCGAGTAGTGAGTTTGATCTTGAACAGGTTCGTGCAGGTGAATTAACACCAGTATTTTTTGGATCTGCCTTAACGAATTTTGGTGTTGAAACCTTTTTAAAACACTTTTTAGATATGACTACAACTCCGCTTTCAAGAAAATCGGATATTGGTATTATTGATCCATTAAAAAATGACTTCTCTGCCTTTGTATTTAAAATACAAGCGAATATGAACAAAGCACACAGAGATAGAATTGCCTTTATGCGTATTTGCTCTGGTAAATTCGATGCAGAAGAAGAAGTATTTCATGTTCAAGGGAATAAGAAACTACGTTTATCTCAGCCACAACAGTTAATGGCGCAAGAACGTAAGATATTAGAAGAAGCGTATGCAGGGGATATTATAGGTGTGTTTGATCCAGGTATATTCTCCATCGGTGATACGATTTGTTCAACCAATCAGAAGTTTGAATATGAAGGAATTCCAACCTTTGCACCAGAACATTTTGCAAAACTTAGACAAGTGGATACCATGAAAAGAAAACAGTTTATCAAAGGTGTCACTCAGATAGCACAAGAAGGTGCAATACAGATTTTCCAAGAGTTTAATTCTGGTATGGAAGAGATCATTGTTGGTGTAGTAGGTGTACTACAATTTGATGTTCTAAAATTCCGATTAGAGACAGAGTATGGTGTAGAAGTTCGATTGGAACCACTCCCATATGAGTATATTCGCTGGATTGAAAATGATTCTATAGATGTTACCGCTCTAAGTGTTACATCAGATACGAAAAGGATTAAGGATATGAGAGACAATCCACTTTTATTATTTGTTCATGCATGGAGTATTCAAACGGTGCTTGATCGTAACAAAGATTTGATTTTATCTGAATTTGGTAGAGAGTAAATAAAGGTTTCGAGAATTTAAAGTATATTTATAAGGGACGCCCTGGTATAAAGTGAATTTGCTGATGCTAAGCACTTTATATCAGGGCGTTTTTTAGTTATATGAATGAATTGTCGGTATATCGCTAAGCGGTGATGTATTATAAATATGATAAATGTCTATAAACAGAATTAACGTTTTGTATTATTTTATTATATTTAAGGAACCTAATCGATGGTTCTCTCGTCTAACGTATAAATAATAAATTGCATGAACTAGGTTCGTGGGCTATACTATAAGGTAGATTGTAGCTGTGGGATAGCTACAAAATACGTTATAGGGGGTAGGAATGTATACAATGGATTCAGATGATGAGCAAAAGAGTTCAAAAAACTATGATCTTGAGACTCTAATACGTGAGCATGGTACAGATGTTCTACGTACAGCGTATTTATATGTAAAAGATATTCACATAGCAGAAGATATTTTCCAAGAAGTATTTATAAAGGTAAATAATAATGTACATAAATTTAAAGAACTTAGCAGCATAAAAACATGGATTATCCGAATCACTATCAATACTTGTAAGGATTATCTAAAAAGCGCATATCATAGCAAAGTAGTTCCAATGGTGGATTTTGTTGAGGATGCCATTGCATGTGAAAGTGAATTTGAGAAGTTAGAGGAAAGAGAAAAAAATGTAACCGTAAAAGAAGCTGTGATGGAATTACCAGAACATTATAGAGATGTTATATTATGTGTGTACTTGAACGAAATGAGCTTACAGGATACATCTAAGAGCCTTGGGATACCTGTAGGTACTGTAAAAAGCCGTCTAAGGCGGGCGAAGGATAAATTAAAAGATTTATTAGAAAGGAGGTTGTGATATGTTCTTTGAACCTGAGGAATTCGACAGTGAATTTATTGATAACTTAAAAAATGATTTGGACAATGAGAATATATTTGTTACAGAAGACTTGATTCAAAGAACATTATCAGCAGCAAAAGAATCGGATAATGAGAATCAAAAAAATGTAGCAACTAGAAAAAAAATTGGTATGAAAGTATGGGTACGTCGCATAGCGTGTGCCGCAGCTTGCGTTTTATTTTTGTTAATTATAAATAATGAAGGTATTTTATTACCAATGAACGCTAAGAAAAGTGATATGGATAGGTCAAGCACTTCAAGTGCAAATGAAAGTGCTATGCTTTCTGAAAACAAGAGTTTGGCGGGGAGCATAGAGTATGGAGAGTCAGATGATGGAGCTGGTAAGGAAGATGCTCTTATGGATTCTGGTACAAAGGAAAGTCTTACAACCGAAGGCGGCGAAGATGTAGATAACTCAAACCTATCTAATAGTGATCTAATAGTTGGAGCAACAGTCTCTGGGAATTTGGAGCAAGAAAAGAAAGAAGATTCTAACCAGAGTTCTAGCGACGCAGAGAGTGAAGAATTTAGCCTAAATCCTACCTTTGGTTCAAGTGGAGAAACGTCACTTACATCTGGAGATACTATATTACAAAAGGATGGAGTGTCAAGTAATGGTTATACCTTATTCGCTGGTATGACTTTATTAGATATAATCGACGAGGAGCAAAAAAAGGATGCAGATCCTAGCATAGCCAGATATATCCCTTTGCACGAGAACGTCGAAGAGGAAAAGGCAGTGATAACTGCATTGGATGCAAAGGTAGAAGGTCTAATTAAGGAAAGTGCAGAGATTACATCGGAGATACCATGGGATTATAAGGTATTTGTACAAAGTTCAAAGAACCTGGAGATACGCTATTATTTTATAAGTCAATCAGGATATTTAGCACTTGGTGAATATGAAGCTGGTAAAAAAGTAAATGAATTAAATTACCAAGTGGAAGATATTAATGTTCTTATAAAAGTTTTAGAGGATTCATTTTAAGTATATTTGTATTGAAAAACAATTTATAAATGATTGAAATATAAATGAGCGTTTTAACTAAATAAAGAGGCAATCATCAAAATTAGATTGCCTCTTTATTTTCTATTCTTTCATATTTAGTTACTCTGATTCTTCTTCAGATTTTTCATTCTCTAATTCACTTTGTACGTTCTCTTCAGAATCTTCTTCTATTTCAGAATCTTGTTCTTGGGTTGTATTTAAATCTTGTTCTGAAGTAATATGAATGGATACATATTCTCTACCCTCAGCGACAGAAGGGCTATCTTCTTCTGCTTCGTATTCTTCGTAATCATCGTCTAGATCATCAAAATCTTCGTTTGATTCCTTAAAAACATATTTTTTACAGAAATAGTATACACCACATGCAGCAGTTGCAAGTGATATGGTGCCTATTAAGAATTTACAGAATTTCTTCATTGTAAAACTCCTTTCATCATTCAACAGTCAGTATATGCCATTACATATGCTTTTTATTCATTATAATGCTCTTTGGTAAAAAAAGAAAGTAAAATATCTATAAAGTCATAATTATTACTAAAATTACAAATAACTATATATAAATCTAACAGAAAATGGCTACTTCATGATATCTTAAGAAATAGTATGTATCAAAAAGTATATTTATGATATAATGAAAGCGGAATGAGCTATCACAAGCTTGCTTGTGCATAGCGATTGGAGCAACAATGATCATGAACTGTTTATGTTCATGATATAATGAAAGCGGAATGAGCTATCAAGGGCTTGCTTGTGCATAGCGATTGGAGCAACAATGATCATGAACTGTTATTGTTCATGATATAATGAAAGCGGAATGAGCTATCAAGGGCTTGCTTGTGCATTTAAGTAAATGCATAGAAAAGAGCAAACAAGAATAGAAATAAAAGTAGTAAATAAAAATAAAAATAAAAATCATGGTGATGAGTATGAATCTTTTAGTAAGGTTGTTTATTAAAGATAGTGACAATGTAGAAAATCCGAATGTGCGAACTGCATATGGTATTCTTGCTAGTATTGTAGGTATTATCTGTAATGTTTTTTTATTTATCATTAAATTATTAATTGGTATGATGATTCAAAGCATCTCCGTTATGGCAGATGCGTTTAACAATTTATCAGATGCTGCGTCGTCTATTATAAGCTTTATTGGAGTTAAGTTGGCGAATCGTCCAGCAGATAAAGAGCATCCATTTGGACATGGAAGATACGAGTATATTGCCTCTTTTGTAGTATCATTTTTAATACTGCAGGTGGGATTTACATGCTTCAAAAGTTCTATTACCAAAATTATGAATCCACAAAGTATAACATTTAAGCCAGTTTTGATTTTGATATTATGTTTATCCGTTGGTGTTAAAATATGGTTGGCTTTATTTAATCGTAAATTGGGTAAAAGAATTAATTCAAACGTTATGAAGGCCACAGCCGCGGATTCCATCGGAGATGTACTAATTACGAGTGCAACAATACTATCGATTATAATTGCAGGAATAACGGGACTTAAGATAGATGGCTATATGGGAATCGCAGTTTCTATATTTGTGTTTATTTCAGGGATAAACATTGCTAGAGAGACGTTGGAACCTTTGTTAGGTGAAGCAATTGATCCAAAGTTATATCAAAAAATTACAAAAAAGGTTTGTAGTTACAAATATATTATTGGATCTCATGATTTGGTAGTCCATAATTATGGGCCTTCCCATACGATGGCAACGATTCATTGTGAAGTACCTAATAATATTCCTATGGAGGACGCGCATGAAGTAATTGATCAAATTGAAAGGGATGTGCTCCGCGAAGATAATATCTTTTTAGTCATTCATATGGATCCTGTAGAAGTGAACGATGAGAAAATTGTATTTTTAAAAGAAAAAGTTAATAGCATTGTTAAAATCTTAGAGGAAGAAGCGACAATTCACGATTTTAGAGTTGTAAATGGTGATACACACAGTAACTTAATCTTCGATCTTGTAATACCGCATACGTATAGTGAAAAACAAGAAAAAGAAATGGAACGTTTGGTGAAACAACTGATCAAAGAATGGGATTCTAAATATGAATGTATTATATCGCTGGATCATAGTTATGTTGCAGAAGAATAATAGTACTAAAATAAATAAAAATTTAAAATAGTACTTGAAATAAAATGGCGAATGGGTTATAATATCATTCGTGGTTATAAACAAGCCACGAATATAATGGGCTATCGCCAAACGGTAAGGCACTGGATTCTGATTCCAGCATCTCAAGGTTCGAATCCTTGTAGCCCAGTTAAAAAGTAAACGGTATGTTTACTTTTTTTTTTATTTATAAAATTTTATTAAAATTTAAAACTGTTATTAAATTTAAAAACGTTACGTGTGGATTCACACTACACCATAGAAGGTATTCTTTGTAAACTCCTAATGTCGGAAAACTACTGCTCTTATCGAATGCAAATAAAGAAGGTGTTATTCGTAAATTTTTTGTTGGGGTATAAATAATAATCAGAAGAATTTCGATATGATGTATTAAATAAAATTGTTGAAAATTTACTTGATATTCTAAGAAAATATTGTAAAAATGTATATATCAAATATAAATAGAATACATATATATATCGAAATAAATAAAGAAATAAAAAAATTAATTTAAGAAAATAGAAAATGAAAGAAAATGAATTTAAGAATATAGAATAAAATGATGAGGGCGTTATGATCTGAATAGCGCCCTCTTTTTTTATTCTTCAATTTACCGTAATTAAAAGCTAGAAAAGTGTATCATTTTTTACTACTCGTCGATTACACCTTCTGGGCAACCGTTTTATGCTTTCTTAATTCTTCAAACAGTTTTTTGCGCAGCGTATCGACTGCAAGTAATATTTTTGTGAATACAAACTTAGTAGCAGCGATATCTACTTGTGTAACGATGATTTATACATGGATACGCTATAAAAAGCCGGATGTGTCTATGACATTTACTATAACAAAGCAATCAAAATTTGAGGCTTTAAAAGCAGCGTTAAACGAGATTGGTGTAACAGGTATGACGGTAACACAAGTATTGGGATGTGGAGTGCAAAAAAGTGCTTTATACAGGGCACATAGGCGATGGTAAAATCTTTATTTATGATGTGGGGACTGCTGTGAAGATTAGAACAGGAGAGGAAGGCTATGATGCTTTTCAGGGAGAGAATGAGTAAAGAGAAAACGAAAAAGGGGCATTAGAGAGTTTAACATAAAAAAGCGATGAGAAAAGAAAAGAAGAAGTCATAAAAGAAGAAGTAAAAGAAGTAAATAAAATCGTAAGAAAGAATAAAGTAAGAGAAGGCAAGGTGAACTAAACCGTACCCCTTGTCAAGGACATTTTTAAAAAGAAGGGTACCTAATTTTTAGACACAATCATTTTAGCCAGAACCTTAAATTTAGACATTAGATTGTGGGGTGTATCCAAAGTTTTAGACACAG